>Ga0111538_10000682_pt1 | contig 46551 bp, 35 predicted proteins | sample SoiMethybrSBSTD1_FD_79669 | JGI IMG/M metagenome (GOLD analysis project Ga0111538, IMG submission 79669) | Bulk soil microbial communities from a Populus tree surrounding site in Tennessee, USA - Soil MetaG P. TD hybrid SBSTD1 (version 2)... | ecosystem: Environmental > Terrestrial > Soil >...
CACGGTTCAGAGCCGTGCGTCCTGCCATTGGACCAGTCCGGATCAGCCGAGCCGCCGCGCCGCGCGCGCACGCCTCCCGTTCGAGCGGCGCGTACCGCTCGCGGTGGGGCCCCAGGGAGTTGAACCCCGCGGGTCTCTCTGGACGACGCGTTTACAGCGCGCCCCGGCTTCCCTACCGGTCTAGAGCCCCGAGTGCTGCCGAAAGCAAAAGAGCCACCGAGTCGTCCCGGTGGCTCCTTCGCGCTTCTGCGACGGGATCGACAGAGTTACGCGAGTGGAGCCCTCCCTCCGGGAACGATGCCACCCTGCAGCACGGACGGCCGCTGGCCGTACGACCAGGTAGCGAGGCCGCCGCCATCGAGGCGGAAGCTCGCAAACCGGGCCGCGTGAGCCTGGCGCGTCAATGCTTCTTTGTTGCTGAGGCGCATCATGACGAAGTTCCTGGAGGATGAAGGGACCGACCCTCGCAGACTGAATATTCACTACGCGACGAACACGAGCAAGTCAACCGGAAATCGTCGGCGTGAGTCTGGAGTGGCCAATTAGACGCGCGCCGCGCGGATCGGTTCCACGCGGCGCGAACTTTTTTTCGACTCGCTGCGGCAGCCCGGCGTGGGCTCTCGTTCAGCGGGCGACGGCGACCGGCTTCCTGGCGAACACCACCCTCGCGAGAGCCTTGCCCGGCCGGGCGATGTCGTTCGCCTGGATGCCGAGCTGGCTGATGGTGAAGAGGGTCTCGTCCATGACGATGCTGCGCTGGATCTGCGCGCGCCAGTCCTGGTGGATGTCCTGCGTGCACTGCCAGTTGCTCTCGTCGGTCGGAGCCGAACACTCACGCTCTCGCGTGATCCCGGCCAGGCCGGTGTGGCTGATACGGCCGAGCTCCTCGATGCTCTCCTTCGAGACCTGGAGGAGGACGAGGCCGAGGAAGGTCTTGCTGGCCTCGTTCGAGTAGTTGCTCATCGGCACTCCGAGGACGCCGGTCCGGCGGTCGTAGGTGAAGGCGTGGTGATCCCACTGGGCTGCGCTCCACGACCAGCCGTCGTGGTTGGCCAGCCGCCGGTGGGCGGTGCGCCGCGGCTTCGCCGGGTTGGACACGTCGAAGACCTGGACGTGGACGCCGAGCACGCGGCCGTTCTTGTCGGCGTCCTGCCCGATGGTGAGCAGGTGGTCGCCGTCGAGCGGGTGGATGTAGCTCGAGAAGCCGTTGATCTCGAGCTCGCCGACCACGCGCGGCCGCTCCGGGTTCGACAGGTCGAGGGTGAAGAGCGGATCGGTCTGGCGGAAGGTGACCATGTAACCCTTGTCGCCCATCATGCGAGCCGCGTAGATGCGCTCGCCCACCGCCAGGTCCTCGATGGCGCCGACCTGGCGCAGCCGGCTGCCGCGGCTGGCCAGCACGTAGAGGTGGTTGCCGGTCTCGGCGCGCTCGCCGCCCCAGCCCCAGCCCTGGTCACTCGTGGCGACCCGCAGATACCCCTCGTGCTCGCTCATCGAGAACTGGTTGTTGATGTGACCGCGCACGCTGCCGCTCGCCACGTAGCGCGGCTTCTCGCCGCCGAGGTCGAACTTGTGGATGATGGTGGTGTTGTAGCTCTCCGGCGCCAGCTCCTCGCCCCAGCCCCAGTAGTAGCGCCAGCCGTAGTTCGGCATCGCGGCGTAGAGCGCGTCGCGGCTGGCATAGATCGTCCAGCCGGAGGCCATCAGGCCGATCGCGTCGAGGTCGGCCGGCCGGTCGATGTCGAAGTGGACGACGTTGAGGGTACCGAGCTGGCTTCCGCCGCGCGGGACCATGAGGTCCTGACAGCCGTACATCGGCTTGAAGGCGCTCATGCTGCCGTTGCCGTTGCCGTGGCGCTCGCGCGGCATCGCCGCGGCGAGGCTGGTGCCGGCGAAGCGGCGCTCGAGGTCTGCCCGCACGACCCGGTAGGCGCGCTCCTTCGCCTTCTCGAGCTTGTCGTGATCGTCCTTCCCGATCTCTTCGGCCAGCGCGGCGGCCCGGCTGTTTGCCTTCTCGAGGATGCGAGCCGGGATGCTCATGTTCGCGTTCGACACCAGGTAGACGTCGTCGCCGATCATGCGCGCCTGCGCCATCCAGCCCTCGATGTCGGCATCGTGCAGGGCGCGCGGGCGCGAGCGGTCGGCGATGTCGAGGACCGTCATGCGCGTGCCGTAGAAGTAGTCGCTCTGCTGGTAGGGCCCCGCGATCCGGTCACCCTTGCTGGCGGTCGCCTGCTGGTAGACGTAGGACAGGATCACCAGCTTGTCGCCGGCCAGGAAGAGCTGCTGCGGGGTCACCTCGGCGGGCAGCTGGTAGCGGGCCACCACGCGGGCGCTGTGAGCCGGCCAGCTCCTCGCGATGATCACGTCGCGGCCGCTCACGGTGTAGACGAACTTGCCGTCGGTCTTCACCATGTCGGCTTCGTCGACGCCGCGCTCCTGCACGTTGGTGCCGGTGTAGTGGCCGGGGCCGCTGGTGCCGCCGCCGCCGGGGCTCGGCTCGCCCTTGGCGACCGGGGCCGATGCGTCCTCCGCCTCGGCACCGCGCATATAGCGCCACTGGTAGCCGAAGTGCGACTGCACCGCCCAGTAGGCCGCCCAGTCGAGGAGGCGATCGCTCGCCTCGTCGCACGAGCTCTGCGCGATGAGGGCCTGACCGCCGCCGCCGGACACCGGCGGCGCCATGCGCTTGGCCTGCGCGACCGGAATGACGGCGAGGATTGCCGCGAGACATGACATGAGAGACACACAGCGCTTCATGCTCGCTACCAACGCACTCCGCCCTATCTCGGTCTCCGCTGTCGCCGCGCAACCCCGCGGCGTGGAAGGCGCGTCACGGTTGAATGCGGGCCCGAGCGCGGCGTCCAAGCTCCCCTTGCGGCGGCGGCCGGTCCGGACGAGGTTACCGGGATGCGGCGCTACCTGGTCCATCGCCACGGCGGTCCCGAGGTGCTTCGCCTGACCGACGCGGCGGAGCCGGAGCCGGCGCCCGGCGAGGTGCGGGTCGCCACCCGAGCGATCGGGATCAACTTCGCCGACCTCATCCAGCGCGTCGGTCACTATCCGCGCCAGCCGCCGATGCCGTTCACCCCGGGGATGGAGGCGGCCGGCGTGGTCGACGCCGTCGGCCCGGGCGCGCCCGCCGAGCTGCTCGGCCGCCGGGTCATGGCCGTCCCGATCTATGGAAGCCACGCCGAGAAGTTCTGCCTGCCGGCCGCCTACGTCATGGACCTGCCGGACTGGGCCAGCTTCGAGGAGGGCGCCGCCTTCCCGGTCATGTACCTGACCGCATGGTACGCGCTCCACGAGCTCGGCCGCGCGCGCGCCGGCGAGCGGGTGGTGGTCACCGCGGCGGCCGGCGGGGTCGGCACCGCCATCCTCCAGCTCGCCCGCCAGGCCGACCTCCGGATCATGGCGGTGGTCGGCTCACCCGACAAGCACGAGCTTGTCCGCTCGCTCGGCGCCGACCTGGTCGCGACCTACGACTCCTCGGCGGCCGACGCGGCGCGCGCCTGGAAGAAGATCGACCTGGTGGTCGACGCGGTGGGCGGCACGGTGTTCCGGCCGCTCTGGCGCCTGCTCGAGCTGTCGGGCCGCTACGTCCTCTACGGCTTCGCCGAGGTCGGCACCGCGCGCGGCATCTCTTACCTGCGCGCCGCGCGCGGCCTCCTCGCGATGGGCCTGTTCAGACCCTACTCGCTCGTCACCGCCAACCTCACGCTGGCCGGCTTCAACCTGTCGGTGGTGCCGGATCAGGTGCCGCTCCTGCGCGACAGCGCGCAGCGACTCATCGAGCTGTGGCGCGAGCGCGCGATCCGACCGGTGCTCGGCGCGCAGTTCTCGTTCGAGCGGCTGCCAGACGCGCACCGGCTGCTCGCCTCGCGGCGGTCGACCGGGCGCGTCGTCGTCACCACCTAGCCCGGGGTCGACTCGGTCTCCGGCTCGCCGCCCGGCTCGGTCGGCTCCGGATCGGTCGGCTCCGGCTCGGTCGGCTCGGAGGCGGTGCTGCTCACGCACACGTGGGTGGCCGCCGCCGGCGGATCCATCAGGCACGCGTCCGTCAGGCCCTCGCCGCACTCACGCGCGATCTCCTGCTCGCAGGGCTGGCTGGCCTGCTCTTCCGCGGGCATGCAGATGTGGATCGCGGTCAGCGACGCGGAGCAGCCGTCGACCATCCCCTCGGCGCACTCGAGGGCGATCTCCTTGTCACACGAGTTCTCGCTCTGGGTGACCGTGTCCTTGTCCTCGTCGGTCTTGGGGCCCTGGACGTCGTTCTTGCCATGGCAGCCCATCTGCGCGGCGAGGAGCGTCGCCGCGATCATCGCGAAAAAACCTGTCTGTCTCATCGTCCACCTCTCGGTAGTTCCCGTCGACAACGCGGCAGGGCGCCGCGACTTTCACTCGCGCGGTCGCGTGATAGCCTCCGGCCATGCGACAGCTCGTGCGCGGGACCCGGGACGTGGCGCGCGGCTTCCGGTTCCTCCGGGCGCACCCGCGGCTCTGGTGGTGGGTGATGGCGCCGGCGATCATCACCTTCGCCTTCATCGTGGGCGTGATCTGGACCGTCCTCCTCATCTCCGCCCCGCTGGTGGCGCTGATATCCGGCTGGGCGCCCGACTTCATGGAGCCGTTCGCCGGCGCGCTCCTGCGCGTCCTCGCGGTCGCCGGCCTGTCGGTGGTCGGGTTCCTGGTCTACGTCTCGCTCTCCGGCCTGTTCGCCGGGCCCTTCTGCGAGCTCCTGTCCGAGGCGGTCGAGGAGCGGGTGACCGGCGTGCGGTCGCCGCGGTTCTCGCCGATCGGCTTCGTGCGCGGTCTGGTCCTGAGCATTCTGCACGCCGCCCGGCGGCTGGCGGTGTACCTGTTCGCTCTCGCCCTGGCGCTGGCGGCCGGAAACTTCGTGCCGGTCGTCGGTCACGCGCTCGGCCTCGCCCTCGGCTTCTACTTCGCCGCCCACACCGCGGCGTACGACTGCTTCGACGCGGTGTTCGGCCGGCGGCTCTGGCGCTACCGGCAGAAGCAGGACTTCCTGCGGACCCACCGCGGTCGCACCTTCGGACTCGGCGTCGCGGTCGCCGCCCTCCTCCTGATCCCGTTCTGCAACCTGGTGGCGCTCGGGATCGGCTCCATCGGCGCCACCCTGGCCATGCTCGAGCTCGAAGGCCGGCTCAGCGGTGGGAGCTGACCTCGCCGGAGAGAGCCGGCTCGGTCTGCTCCAGCGTCTCCAGCTCGTGCTGCTTTTGCTTCATGAAGAGGAACGCCAGCTCGATGGCGGTCTCTTCGTCGATGAAGCTCGAGGCCTTCGGCAGGATCTCGTTCTCCTCCTCCGTCACGTGGTGCTTGACGCACTCGGACAGCTCCTCGAGCTTCTGCTTGAAGTCGTGGTCGCCGGGGTCTGCCTCGGCGAGCGCCGTGAGCGCTTCTTCGATGGCGGCGTGCTCGTCGCGCGCGTGCTCGATGTCCTCGGCCATCTCCTCGTTCTCCTCGATGATCGAGTAGACGACGCGATCCTCCGCGTTCGAGTGGGCCATCAGGTCGCGCACGATGCGCTTCACCAGCTCGGCCGCCTCCGCCTCGTCGTCCTCGGCGGCCAGCTGCTCGAGCAGATCCTCCAGCGCGCGGTGCTCGGCCTCGAGGACCTGCACGATGCCGTCTTGATTTGCGGTCAGCGTCTCCCGGTGGGTCGTCTTCATGATTCCTCCTCTCGTCACGGGACTCTGCAGTCCGCGTGCCTAGAAGGTCATCCCGATACCGAGGAGGATCTGCGGCCCACCCTCGCCGTCGAGCGGGTAGGCGACACCGAGCTGGAGCGGGCCGATCGGGCTCTGCCAGGTGAGCCCGATACCGACCGAATGGCCGACGGCGCTGCCGGCGCGGCCCTCGAGGTCCATCACCCCGCCGGCGTCGTAGAAGATCGAGCCAGACAGGCCGAAGCGCGCGACGAGCGGGAACTCGAGCTCGGCGCGGCCGGTCGCCTTGAGGTTGCCGCCGAGGGCGATGCCGCCGAGCGAGGGGCCGAGCGATCCGGGCGCGTAGCCGCGCAGCTCGCTCGAACCGTCGAGCTGGAGGCGCTCCGAGAGAGGCACGCCGCGCGGGTCGCGGCTGGTCACCGCCTCGACCGCGCCGCCGAGGTGGAAGGTGAGCGGCCCGAGCGGCACATGCTGGTCGGCGAACGCGGCCCCGCGGGTCAGATCGATCTCGGAGCCGAGCTGGCGGTCGGCGCGCTCGATCCAGGCGCCGGCGAACGTGCCGCGGCGGGGGAAGAACGGCCGATCACGCGTGTCGTACACGATGCCGGTCCGCACCGACGACAGGAGGCCCCCGCGCATCATCAGCGCCGGATCCCACGCCTCCGGCGAGGACAGGAAGGGAGCGGCGAGCGGCTGGGTCAGGCGCTCCGCCGCCTGCGGCCCGGCCGGGTCGACCGAGATGTTCTCTAGCCGGTAGCCGACGAACCCGTACGCGTGCTCGCCGAGCGGGTGCGACAGGTTGAGCGCGCCGCCCACCGCGTTGCGCGTGAACCCCGGCCACTCCTGCGCCATGCTGTAGAGGTCGACCCCGAGCGCGACGTCGCTGTCCGCCAGGTGCGGCTCGCCGAAATGGAGGAGGTAGAGCTGCCGCCGTTGCGACAGGCGCGCGCTCAGCGACAGGTCCTGGCCGCGGCCGAACAGGTTGGGCTGCCGGATCGCCGCGCTGGCGATGAAGCCGTCGTCGGTGGAGAGGCCGGCGCCGAGCTGGAAGGAGCCGGTCGGCTGCCGCGGCGGCTCGCCGTCTCGATTGCCGGCGTCAGCCTTCACGTCGGCGCCGTCCCCGGGGTCGGGATCGGCGAGCGCTGGTGACTCAGCGAGCGCGACCGCCACCAGCGCGGCCGGCACCATGTACTTCCTGCCCATTCGCCCATACGACCGCGGTGCGCTGAACGCCGTTGCCCGTGTGCCGGCACGTGCGTTGCAGAACCGCGGCCCATGAAGCGCGGATCACCCTCGCACCTTCAGAGCAGCGTCGACGATCCGCAGGTCGCGATGGCCGAGCGCCTTGCGCGCTGGACCGATGGCGCGCTGCTCGATCCGATCGCCGGGCTCATCCTGCCCGGCCTCGGCGACGTGGTGGGAGGCGTGGTCGGGCTCTTCATCGTGGCGGTGGCCGTGCAGAAGAAGCTGCCCGCGGTGGTGGTCGCGCGCATGCTGGTCAACCTCGGCATCGACACCGGCCTCGGCATGATCCCGCTGGCCGGCGACCTGTTCGACTTCGCCTTCCGCGCCAACCAGAAGAACGTCGCGCTGCTGCGCGCTCGTCACGCCGGCGGTCGCGGCCGCCCGGGCGACTGGATGTTTGTCGCGGGCGCCGGGCTCCTCTGCCTCGCCGCCTTCGCGCTGCCGATCGTCCTCCTCGTCCTCTTCTTTCGGGCCGTCCTCTAGCGAGCCGGCCGCGCGGCCTCACCAGGCCCGCGAGAACGCGAACCCGACGCCTCCGTCGAGCGGCACGGTGTCCAGCGCCATCGCCGGCTCGCTCTCCGGGTCCGAGCCGGACGCCCGGCGGAGCAGCGCCCACACGACGCCGGTCGCCAGCACGGCGCCGCCGCCGATCAGCAGCCCCTGTCCGATCTTGGTGTAGCGGTCGCCCTTGTCCTCCAGGTCGACCAGGTGCTCGAAGTCGTCGGCGTCGTGGATCGGCGCCGAATCGACGTCGTCCTGCTTCTTCTTCGCCATGTAGAGGAAGCCGCCGCCGGCCGCGGCCAGCGCCACGCCGGTTCCCATGAGGACCCAGGGGACGAGGCCGATCCGGCCCGGGCCGCGATCGCGATCGGTCCGCTCCGGCTGGGTCTCGGCGGGGTGGGGCCCCTGCTCCGGCGCGGTGCTCGGGATGCGATCGGGCGGCGGCTCGCTGGTCTCGCCACCCTCCACCATGAGGCGCGGCACCTCGCGGGCCACCCGCTTCACCATGTCGTCGATCGACCCGGTCGATACGGTGAGCGACTTCTCGTTGATCTCTCCCTTCTGGAAGTGCTTGAGCGTGACGATCACCGAGCCGCCGTCCGGGGTCGGCGAGACGTCGCCGATGACCACTTCGTCGACGCGCAGCGAATCGGCCAGCTGCTTGAAGCACGCCGGCGTTTCCTCGGAGCAGCCGGCCAGGGCGGCGGCGTCGGCGAAGGTCGCCTGGCCGGTCACCACCTCGGCCCCGGTGAGGCCGGCGGCGCGGGCGACGACCTGGGTGAGGCGCGCGGTGCCGTCGGGCGCGCCCGGAACCGACCCGGAGAACGGCAGGACCAGCACGCGCGGCTCGTCGGCGCGCGCCAGGCCGCGGCCGCCCAGGAGGACGGTCGCGACGACAAGGAGCCGAGCACATCTCCGGCGAGGGGCCAGGCGGCTGTTCGTCATCATTCCTCGAGCTGTTCGATCCGTTTCTTGATCGCGTCGGCGTCCGACGCCCCCGGGCGCAGCTGCAGGTAGCGCTGGAAGGACTTCTTCGCCTTCTCGCGCTTGCCCTCCGCCGAGTAGGCCAGGCCGAGTCCGCGGAAGGCGGGGGCGTAGTGCGAGTCGGCGGCGATCGCCTCCTTGAAGCGCTCCTTGGCGGCGCTCGCCTTGCCCTGGACGAAGAGATCGGCGCCCTCCTCGTAGAGCTGCTCGGCCGATTTCTTCTCCTTGTCGGGCGGCGGGGCGGCAGCGGCCGCCGCCTTGTGGCGCGACGACGACGACGATGACGATGACGACTTGCTCGCCTTGGCGGCCGCCGGCTCCTTGCCGGCGCTCTCGGCGGCGTCGGCGGTCGCGGCCCCGTCGTCCTCCGGGCTTGCCGTCTCTGCCGGATCGGCCGGCGTCTGCGGCGTCGCCTCCGCCGGTCCCGGCGCGACGTCGGTGCGCTGGGCGACCTCAGCCTCCCGCTCGCTGTCGGGCGCCTCGTTCTTGCGTTCCAGCAGCAGGTAGGCGGCACCGCCGGCGGCGGCGGCGATCGCGATGAGGAGGAGCGCGATGACGAGTCCGCGCGAGCTCTTCCTGGGCGGAGCCTGTTTCGCGCGCGACGTGCCGGTCGCTCGCCGTCCATCCACCACGGTGGGGCCGGTGCGGGACCTGGGGCCGCTCAGCGCCTCGACCGGCACGGTGGCGTCCTCGCTGGCGGTGTGGCGGTCCGAGTCGACCGGAGTCCCGCGCGCCAGGTCGCTCGCCGGATCGGCCGGGGTCGGCGAGTACTTGACCTCGAGGTCGGGGAAATCGTCGTCGTCCTCGAACGTGACGTCGACGGTGATCGGCATCTCGCCGGTCGTGGTGATGGCGGCGAGCCTGCGCACCGTCTTCTGCCGCGACTCGTGCTGGCGGCCGAATACCTGCTCCATGTAGTTGCGGATCGCACCGGCCTCGCGGAAGTAGCCGACCCGGATCAGGAACGACTCGATGGCGTCGCGCATCTCGCCGGCGGTCTGGAACCGGTAGTCGGGGAACGGCGCCAGCGCCTTGATGCAGATCGCGCTCAGCTCGACCGGCACCTCGGGGCGGATCGCCGACGGGGTGGGCGGCTCGCCGCTCAGGATGGCGCGCAGGCACTCCTTCTCGTCTTCCATGCGGAACAGGCGCTGCATCGCCAGCGCTTCCCACATGACCACGCCCAGCCCGAAGACGTCGGTGCGCCGGTCCACCACGCCGCCCGACAGCTGCTCCGGCGCCACGTAGCCGACCTTGCCCTTGAACTGCTGGACGCCGCTGATGGTCAGCCGTCCGCGCGCCTTGGCGATGCCGAAATCGACGATCTTCACCCCGCCGTCGTGCAGCACCATGATGTTGCCGGGGCTCACGTCGCGGTGCACCAGGCCGAGCGTGTTGCCCGAGGCGCCCTTGAGCTCGTGCGCCGCGTGCAGGCCGTCTGCCGCGTCGGCGATGATGCGCGCGGTGCTGTACGGGTCGAGCGGGTTGCCGGCGATGCCGGAGCCCATGACCGCGGTGAGCGGCTGGCCGGCGATGAACTCCATCGCGATGAAGTAGACCCCCTCCTCGCAGCCGAGCTCGTAGATGTCGACCACCCGCGGATGCTTGATGAGCGCCGACAAGCGGGCCTCGTCGAGCAGCATCCGCAGGAACTCCTCCTGCGAGGCCAGGTGGGGGTGGATGACCTTGACCACCACGGCCTTCTGGAAGTTCATCGGGCCGCGCAGGCGGGCCAGATAGACCTCGGCCATGCCGCCGGCGGCGATGCGGGCGATCAGCTCGTACTTGCCGAGCCGGCGCAGAGGCCGCGTGATAGGGCCGCTGCCCGTGTCCTTGACCACGTCCATTTCGTCCCCGACCCGACAAGTCTATCACCGGGATCGCGGCCGCAGCAGCTCCGGGCCCACGTGTGCGGCTGTGTGCGCTGTCGGAGACTCGAGATGAATGGAACGTGACCGCGCTTGCGGTCGCCAGCCATGCGTCCGAATCAGCTCGGGGGGACGGGGCGCACCGCCTCGGCGAAGTCGTCGACCGGCAAGGTGTTCATCACGTGGTGTCGCCGGATGCGAGCTCGACGTGCCATCGCCACCGCCAGCTCGAGGTAGCGCAGCTGGTCGGTCGAGTGGGCGTCGCACGACAGGACGAAGCGGACCCCGCGAGCCAGCGCGCGCCGCGCCCGCTCGGGGTCGAGGTCGAGCCGCTTGGGGTCGCCGTTGATCTCGATGGCCGCCGGCCCCTGGCAGATCGCGTCGAGCACCTCGTCGAAGCGCACCGGGATGGGATCGCGGCTCATCACCAGTCGGCCGAGCGCGTGCCCCCAGATCTTGAACAGCGGCAGGCGCATCGCGGTGACCAGCCGGCGGGTCATCGCGTCCTCGTCCTGCCGGTAGCGCGAGTGGATGCTGGCGATCGCGATGTCGAGCTGGCCGAGGACGTCGTGCGGGTAGTCGAGCTCGCCGCCGGCCCGGATGTCCGATTCGGTGCCGCGCAGGATGCGGATGTCGACCCGGCGCTGCACCTCGGCGATCTCGGCCCACTGCTGGTGCAGGCGCTCGATCGACAACCCGCCGGCGTAGTGGGCGGTCGGCGAGTGATCGGTGATGGTGATGTACTCGAGGCCGAGCGCCATGGCGGCGCGCGCCATCTCCTCGACGCTGTTCTTGCCGTCGCTGTAGACCGTGTGGCAGTGGACGGCGCCGCGCAGGTCCGACAGCTTCACCAGGTCGGCGAAGTCGTCACCCGCCTCGGCGGCGGCGATCTCGTCGGTGCCGTCGCGCACCTCGGGCGGTAGGAGCGGCAGGCCGACCGCGCGGTAGACCGCCTCCTCGTCGGGCAGGTGGTCGAGGCGCGCGCCGCCCGCCGCCGCCCGCGCTTCGATCGCCGCCACGTGCGCCGGCGAGCCGGTCGCGCGCAGGAGCGCGAGGCCGAACCCCTCGGGTGGCGCCAGGTGGACCTCGCAGACCGCTCCGCTGGCGAGGCGCGCCAGTGCCGGGCCGCCGCCGGCCGGCCGCTCGAGCGAGAGCACCAGCGGGTGCTGGCTCATGTGATCGAGGACCACCTCCGGCTCGCGCGTCGCGATGGCCAGCGCCAGGCGGTCCGCGATCTCGAGGAAGCGGCGGGCCGGGCCGGCCGCGACCGCGTCCTGCGCCGCGCTCGACCCGCGGGCGTAGCCGGCCAGCGACTCGCCGAGCGCGCGCGCCTCGGCGAGGATGAGCGGCTGGCTCCTCTCCTCGCGGGTCTCGAGCGCCTTGATGAGCCGCTTCTCGAGCGCCGGGCCGAAGCCCTCCATCTCGCGGACGCGTCCGGCCTGGCAGGCGGCCGCCACCTCGTCGAGGTCGCGCGGCGCGATCTCGTCGTAGAGCCGACGCGCGCGCGTCGCGCCCAGCCCCGGCAGCTCCGCCATCTCGACCAGCACCTTGGGCCAGCGCCCGCGCAGGCGATCGAGCAGAGCCACCGTGCCGGTCTCGGCCAGCTCCTCGATGGTGCGCGCGAGCGACTCGCCGACCCGCGGCAGCTCGGTCAGCCGTCGTTCGCTGATGAGCCGCTCGAGATCGTGGCTCGCCTCCACGCTCTTGGCTGCCTTCTCGTAGGCCCGGGCGCGAAACTTCTCGCCGTCGAGCTCGAGGTAGGCGGCAATCTCCCTCAGGCGCGCCGCGATCGCTGCGGAATCCATCGGTCGTGAGAGTGGCAATCCGCGTGCCACGTACCATGGATGGCGATCGATGTCGAAGACTCGACACCCCATGCGGCAGATCTCGCACGAGCCGGTCGCCATGTGGCGAAGATCGCGGGTCCGCCGACGGCGGCACAGGCATTGCGGTGATGCGCTGCATGAACATTGTCGCACCGCTGGTCGCCGCCGCCGTCCTCGCCGCACCGCTCGCCGTCGCGCGCGCCCAGCCCGGGCTTGCCCAGCCGCTGGCGCCCCAGCCGTCGTCGGCGCCGCCGGTCGACGATGAGGACGACAAGAGCCCGGGCCTGGCGCTCGGCCTCTCGCTCCTCGGCACCACGGCCGGCTACGCGACCCTGTTCGCCGCCGCCGACAGCGGGAACGAAGGACTGACGCTCCTCGGGCTCGGCGGCATCGTCGTCGGCCCCAGCCTCGGACAGTTCTACGCCGGTGAGACCGGCCGCGCGGTCGGCCACAGCATCCTGCGCGCCAGCGCCGGCGGCGTCATGGTGCTCGGCGCTGCCATGACCTTCGCCGCCTGCTTCGGCGAGGAGGAGAGTGGTTGCGACGACGGCGCCGGTCCGATCCTCATGATCGGCGGCGCGGTGGTCGGCATCGGCTCGACCGTCTACTCGATCGTCGACTCGCCGGCCGCCGCCGTGCGCCACAACGAGTCGCGCCGGCGGTTCGTCCTCACGCCGGCGCCGGTCGTCGGCCCCGAGCGCTCGACCGGCTACGGCGTCTCGCTCGCGGCCCAGTTCTGATGCGCTGATGGGCCGCGGCTGTCGGCGGGCCCGCCGGTTGCAACGGTGCAGCATCATGCTGAACGCCATCGAGGGGGAAGACGGCGGGAGCGCGCAGCTCGAGGCGGAGGAGGTGTGGCCGGAAGAGACGACGGCCGTCATCCCCGCCGAGCAGCTGGCGTGGCTCCGCGACGTCATGGATTCGGACGATCGGCCGACTGCGCGCTTCCAGCCGGTGCGCGACGAACTCATGGCGGCCGGATCGAGCGCCGAGCTCCCGCTGTCCGACCTGTGCGACCCTGTGGTCACCTTCCGCCGAGCGTCCGGGCGCAGCGTGACGGTCGCGCCCGGGGCGGAAAGGGTGCGGGCCTGGCTGATCGCCCTGGCCCTGGTGCTCCTGGCCGTCGAGATCGTCGCCCTGTCCTGGTGAGCAACTAGCGACGGGCGCGCACCAGACGGCGAGCGCGCGCTTTCTTGAACACGGTCCGGCGGACCCGCGAGGCGCTGCGCTGGACCCGGCCGATGGTCTGGTGGCGCAGCCGCTGCGGCCGGGTGACGGCGGCGCGGCTGAGCTGCTCGACCAGCCGCCCGCCTTCGACCACCAGCACCGAGGAGTTCGGGCCGACCTCGCGGCGGAAGTTCGCCAGCGCTTCGGGCGAGAGCGGGTTGTTGGCGATGAGCATGACGGGGTCGCCGTAGGCGCCTCGCTTCTTCAGCTGGTCGGTCGCCTTGCGCACGATGCGCCCGGCGAGCAGGCCCTCGTCGTCGTGCTGGTGCTTCACCTCGACCCGGGTGCCGTCCTTGAGCAGGAGGTCGACCTCGTGGCCGTCGACCTCGGTGCCGATCGCCGCCACCTTCGAGGGGCCGAGCAGGGCGGCGGCCTGGATCTCGAACGCGGCGCCCACCACGTTGCCTTCGTCGTTCGCCGCCACCACCCGCTCCAGGGTGCGCTTGGCGCCCGGCACGGTGTCGACCACAGCCAGCGCGGTCAAGGTCGCGCTCGCGTGGGGCGCGAAGAGCGGCATCGAGAGCGCCCGCTCGATGAGGGCCCGGTCGATCGCGCCGTGCTGGACGATGGCGTCGAGCGCCGCGCGGGCGTCGGCCCCGCCGTCCGACAGGAGGGCGGCGCGGACTGCGGGGTCGGCGCCGGCGATGAGCGCTTCGCTCCCCGCGTGCGCGGTGGCGAGGAAGGCCACCAGCGAGACGGAGGCGAGCAGGGTGGAGCGGCCGAGCATGGTCGCTCGCCAGCACGCAAGGAACGAGCCGGCAGCCTCCCGGCGGTTCTCGACCACTTGCACCCGCCAGAGGACGCGCCAGGCAACCCTGCTCGCCAGAGCCTGCGGGCTTTCGCCTCCCAGGGTCGGAAGGCCTATGGCGCATCGGCTAGCCGGGACAGAGAGACGAAAACTGGGGACTGGAGTCCTGGGCTGCGCAGTGCAAGTTGCCGAGATCGCATGTCCTCGCCCTCTGGCCCGTGGCGTGAAATGTAGGCAGCCACCCGACCTCGTGAACCGATGACGACCAAGCCGACGAACGCATTTCTCGACGCCGCCACGCTCATCGAGGACGCCCGTTCCGGCGACCTGCGGGACCTCGAGCTGCGCGACATGCGGGCCGCGCGCTTCATCGACGCCGCGACCATCATGGACGAGGGGCCGCGCCCCGAGACCGCACCGCCGGCGCCGGCGCCGCCGGCCGCGCGCTTTCCGCGCGCCCGGGCCGCAGCGACCATCCAGGAGAGGCTGGACGACGAGGGGGCGCTGCTTCGCCGGCTCGAGAACGACCCGAGCGACCACGTCGCGGCCGATCACCTCGAGGCGCTCTACACCCGGCGCGGCGATCACGAGGAAGTGGTCGCCCTGCTGGTCGACCGCGCCGAGGCCGGCGACTCCGCCGAGCAGCGGGTCGGCTTCCTGGTCCGTGCCGCTCACATCTACCGGATCGAGCTCGCCGACCTGGAGGCCGCGCGGGTGGTCCTGGTGACCGCCCTCGGCATCTCGCCCGGCGATCTGCGCATCCACGACGAGCTCGACGCCGTGGTCTGCGCCAGCGGAGACTTCGGCGCTGCGCGCGCCGCTTACGCCGACGCCGCCCTGGTGGTCGAGCGGGAGGACCAGGCGCTGGCCGGCGAGCTCTGGCTGCGGGTGGCCAGCCTCCACATCATGGAGCGCGGCGACGGCCACGCGGTCAGCGCGGCGCTGGCGCGCATCGAGGCGCTCGCCGGCGAGCGTGCCGAGCCGATCCTCGGCCTGTGCGAGCGGCTGGCCAGTGACCTCGTCACGCTGGACGCGCTGGTGGCGCTGTACCGGCGCCTGGGTGATCTGCCCGGCGTGACCCGCGTGCTCTCGCTGTCGATCGATCACGCGTCCGACCCGCAGGACCGCGCCCGCCGGCATCACGCCATCGCCGAGCTGGCGAGCGAGCGGGGCGACGATCTCGAGGCCGAGTGGCACCTGGCCGAGGCGGTGCGGCTGGCCCCCGGGCGCGCAGCGAGCCGCGCCATGCTCGCCGACCTCTACCGTCATCGCGGCGAGCCGCGCCGCGCCGCTCGCGTGCTCGAGGACGCGCGGCTGGTGGCGCAGAACCCGGTCGACCGGGCCAACCTCGCCTGCCAGGCGGCGGCCATTTACGCCAACGAGCTCGGCGAAGGCACCCGCGCGGCCGATCTCTACGAGGTCGTCATCGCCAGCGACCCGGAGCGCGCCGAGGCGGCGGTCCCGCTGGCCGAGCGCTACTGGGAGCGCGGCTGCTACGCCGAGCTCGAGCCGCTCATCGAGGTGCTGGCGCGGCGCGCCATCGAGGGCGAGAGCGACCACGAGATCGCCGAGGTGTGCTTCCGCGCCGGCAAGACGGCGCTCGAGCTCGGCAAGTTCGAGCGCGCCCTCGAGTACCTGCGCGCCTCGCTCGAGTCGGCTCCCTACCGGCTCGACGCGCTGCGAGCGCGCGCCGTCGCCGCCGCACAGCTCGGCCGCCACGAGGAGGCCTACGACGCCCTCGCCGCCGCCCTCGAGGTCGAGGAGCGCAGTGGCCTGGGCGACGTCGAGCTGGCCGACACGGTCACCGAGCTCGGCGGGCTGGCCGAGAAGAGCGGCGACCCGGGCGCCGCGCTGTCGCTCTACCGCGCCGCGCTCGGGCGGGTGCCCGGTCACGCCGGCGCGCTGGCCGCCGCCTGCACGCTCCTGCGCGACGACCCGGACGCCGCCGCCGAGCTGCTCTGGAGCGCTGCCGAGCAGGCCGAGGGAGAGGCGCGGGTCCGCGCGCTGCGCGAGCTCGCCGCCCTGCACGCCCACGGGCTCGACGACCCCGAGCGGGCGATCGACCTCTACCGCGAGGCGATGGTGCTGGCTCCGACCGATCGCGCGGTGTTGACCGCGCTGGTCGAGCTCTACACCGCGGCCGAGTCCTGGCGCGAGGCGGTCGATGTCCTGGTCACGCTCGCCGACCTCGAGCCGACCGGCCTGCGCAGCGGGCGCTACTTCCAGATCGCCGCGCAGCTGGCGCGCGGGCGGCTGACCGACGAGGAGACAGCCACGCTGTTCGCCCGCGCGCTCGACTGCTTCTTCGGCGTCGGCGAGCCGCCGGCGTCGCAGCGCGAGATGTGCCTGCGCGCCTTCACCGACCTCGAGGCGTTGCTCGCCGGGCGGCGGGCGTTCAAGGCGCTCGAGCGCGCCTACCGGATCATGATCAAGCGGCTGGCGCCGGGCGCGCCGGAGCTGGCCGACCTGTGGTCGCGGCTCGGCCGGATCTACCGCGAGGAGCTCGGCCAGCCGGCCGCCGCGATCCAGTCCTACGAGGTCGCCGCCGCGCTCGACAGCGACCGGGCGACCCGCCACCGGGTGCTCATCGACCTCTACGAGGGGTTCGCGCCCGATCAGATCGACAAGCTGGTCGAGCGGCGCCAGCGCCTCCTGCGCGCCGAGCCGATGTCGGCCGAGCAGTACCGCGCGCTCGCCACCCTGTACCGGCGGGCCGGCCGGCGCGACCACTCGTTCCTGGCGCTGCGCGCGCTCGCCGCCCTCGGCGCCGCCAGCCGCGAGGAGCAGGAGCGCCTGGCGCGACTCGACGCCGGCCGCCCGAGCTGGCCGCGTGCGGCCCTCCAGCCCGAGCACCACGCGGTGCTGCGCCACCCGGACGAGGACGCCCGCATCACCGGGATCCTCGCGCTGGTCACCGACGCGATTTGCGTCGAGCTGGCCGTGGCGCCGCGCCGCCTGCGCCTGCGAGACGACCCGTCGCCCACCTGGCAGCCGGTGCGCGACATGTATCGCGGGGTCGCCGCGCTGATCGGTATCTCGCCGCCTCCGCTCGCCATCTGCCCGGAGATCGACGCCGACGTGGTCTTCGCAAACGTGAAGACTGGCGGCGCGGGCGCGACTCGAACGGTCGCGATCGGCGTCAGGATGGCGGGCGCCAGCCGCGCCGAGGCGGTGCACAACCTGGCCCGCGTCCTGTCGCACGCGCGGCCGGCCTTCTTCCTCCGGCTGCTCCTGTCGGAGCCGGGCGCGCTCGACGACGCGCTCGACGCCGCGCTCATGGTCGGCGGGTATCGCGGGCAGCTGGCGCCGGGAGCCGGGGCGCACCGCTTCGCCGCCGCGATCGGTCGCGCGTTGCCGGCCAGCTTCCGCGAGCAGCTCAGCGCGCTGGTCCAGTCGATCGATGAACCGCGCCACCAGCTGTCGGTCGAGCGCTGGGGCCAGGCGGTCGACGCGACCTGCCGCCTGACCGCGCTCCTGGTCACCGGCGACCTGCCGACCGCGGTCGCCGCGCTCGGTCGCGAGCCACCGCACGCCGCCCGGCGCCCGCACGCCGACCGGCTGGCGGATCTGCTGATCCACTCCTGCTCGGATGAGCACGCCGCGCTGCGGGCCGCGATCGGACTCGACGTCGCCTGACTGAGGGGTGGTGCCCGCTGGGGTCGACCGCCCCGACTATTCGGGTTGGCATCCTGGGGGGCGTCTCCCCGGCCGCCCGACGCAAGCTCGTGATTTCGCGGGCCCAGGCGCCTGGCCCGGGGGTTGTAGTGTAAGGAGGCGTCCGACGCCGGGGCCTGCCACCCACATCTCCCATGACCATCGGGCTCGCCACCGCCGCCTTCCTCGAGGCTGCCACCGTGGATATCACGGGGGCTCCGCCGACCGATCCGAACGAGGAGCTGGTGACGGCGGTGGATGGCCGCCCCCTCGAGCGCGACACCGCGACCGTCCAGGAGCAGCTGGACGACGCCGACGCGCTGGTCCGCCGGCTCGAGCGCGACCCGAGCGACCCGGTGGCCGGCGAGATGCTGGAGGCGATCTACACCCGGCGCGGCCAGACCGACGAGGTGGTCGGGCTCCTGCTCGACCGCGCCGAGGCCTCGGCCGATCTGGCGGCGCGCATGGGCTTTCTGGTCCGCGCCGCCCACCTCTATCGCACCGAGCTGGCCGATCTCGACGCCGCGCGCCTGGTCCTGGCGACCGCGCTCGCCGCGGCGCCCGGCGATCGCCGCATCCACGACGAGCTCGACGCGGTGGTCTGCGCCAGCGGAGAGTTCGCCGCGGCGCGCGCCGCCTACGCCGACGCCGCGCTCGCGGTCGACGATCGGCGAATGGCCGGCGCTCTGTGGCTGCGAGTGGCCAGCCTGCACCTCATGGAGCGCGCCGCGCCGCAGGCGGTGTGCGCCGCGCTGGCCCGCATCGAGGGGCTGCCGGTCGATCGGGCGGAGACCACGCTCGAGCTGTGCGAGCGGCTGGCCGGCGACCCGATGATCCTCGACGCCCTGGTCGCGCTCTACCGGCGGCTGGGCGATCCGCAGGGCGCCAGCCGCGTGCTGTCGCTGTCGATCGATCACGTCGGTGATCCCGCCGAGCGCGCCCGGCGCCACCACGCGATCGGCGAGCTCGCGGCGGCCCGCGGCGACGAGCTCGAAGCCGAGTGGCACCTGGCCGAGGCGCTGCGCCTGGCGCCCGGCCGCCACGACAGCCGCGCCGGGCTGGCCGACATCTACCGGCGCCGGGGCCAGGCCCGCCGCGCCGCCGGGCTGCTCGAGGAGGCGCGCGCCGCCGCGCAGAACCCGGTCGACCGGGCGAACCTCGCCTGCCAGGCCGCCGCCATCTACGCCGACGATCTCGGCGAACGGACGCGGGCACTCAAGCTCTACGAGATGGTGCTGGTCGCCGACCCGGAGCGGGCGGAGGCGGCTGCGCCGCTGGCCGAGCGCTACTGGCAGCGGGGCGCCTGGGCCCAGCTCGAGCCGCTCATCGAGGGTCTCGCCCGGCGGGCCCCGGACAGCGCCGAGCTGCGCTATCGCGCCGGCAAGACGGCGCTCGAGCTCGGCAAGCCGGACCGCGCGCTCGAGCACCTGCGGGCGGCGAGCCGCTGCGAGGCGGAGCGGCCCGACATCCTGCGGGCGATGTCGGCGGCCGCCGTCGCGCTCGGCCGCTTCGACGAGGCGTTCGAGGCGCTCGACGCCGCGCTCGAGCTGCAGGCTGGCACGGGCGAGCCCGAGCTGGTCGATAGCCTGGTCGAGCTGGCTGCCATCGCCGAGAAGCGCGGCGATCCGGCGCAGGCGATCGATCTCTACCGCGACGCGCTCGGCCGCGCGCCCGGCCACGCCCGCGCGCTCGCCGGTGCCTCGGGGCTCCTGCGAATCAAGGGCGACCTGGTGAGCCTGGCCGAGCTCCTCACCGCCGCATCGTCGGCGACCGAGGGGCCCGCGCGCGCCCGCGTGCTCGCCGAGCTGGCGGGACTTCACGCCGGTCCGTTCGGCAACCGCGAGGTGGCGTTCGAGGTCTACCGCCAGGCCCTCGAGCTGGTGCCCGACGATCGCGAGATCCTCGCCGGGCTGGCCGAGCTCTACACCACCAGCGGCGCGTGGAAGGAAGCCATCGAGACCCTCGGCCGGCTGGCCGGTCTCGAGGCCGACGGGCTGCGGCGCGGCCGCTACCACCAGATCGCCGGGCAGCTGGCGCGCGGGCGGCTCGACGACGACGTCACCGCCGCGCTCTACACGCGCGCGCTCGACTGCTTCTTCGCCACCGGCGAGCCGCCGGCCGCCCAGCGCCAGATGTGCATGCGCGCCTTCACCGACCTCGAGAGCCTGCTGCGCGAGCGCGCCGCCTGGAAGGGGCTCGAGCGGGCCTACCGCGCGATGATCAAGCGGCTGGATCGCGGCGCGCCGGAGCTGCCCGATCTCTGGACGCGGCTCGGGGTGCTCTACCGCAAGGAGCTCGGCCAGCCGGCCGCCGCCATCGAGTCGTTCGAGCTGGCCGCGGCGCTCGACGGCGGGCGCAACACGCGCAAGCGGGTGCTGGTCGACCTCTACGACGGCCTGGGGGCGGAACAGATCGACTCGCTGGTGGCCCGGCGCTGGTCGATGCTGCTCGGCGAGCCGACCTCCGCCGAGCACTACCGCGCGCTGGCGCTGCTCCACAAGAGCGCGAGCCGGCGCGACCACGCCTTCCTCGCCCTGCGCGCGCTCCATGCGCTCGGCGCCGCCACCAGCGAGGAGCGCGACGAGCTGGCTCGCCTCGACCGGCGCGGGCTGCCGAGCTCGCCGCTCGGGCGCGAGCACCGCGCCCGGCTGCGCCACCAGGACGAGGATGGCTCGATCACCGGCATCCTGGCGCTCGCCACTGACGCCATCGCGGCCGAGCTGGCGGTGGCGCCGCGGCGACTGCCGCTGCGCGACGACCCATCGCCGCGCTTCCAGGCGCTGCGCGATCTGCACGCGGAGGTCGCGACGCTGGTCGGCGTGACGCCGCCCATCTTCTACGTGCAGCCCGAGCTCGACGTCGAGCTGGTGTTCGCCAACATCGCGGTCGACGGCCGCGCCTGTCAGGCCCTGGTCGCCGGCGGGCGCACCGCCCATGCCAGCCGGGCGGACGCCGCCCACGCGCTGGCGCGGGTGCTGGCCTATGTCCGCCCGGCCTACATCCTCTGCGTCCTGCTGTCCGAGGCGGGCGCGCTGTCGGCGGCGTTCGACGCCGCGCTCATGGTCGGCGGTTATCGCGGTCGGCTCACCGCCTCGCCCGCCGCGCACCACTTCGCCGGCGTCCTCGACCGGCGGCTCACACCGGGCTTCCGCGAGCACCTGTGCGCGCGCGCCCAGGCGGTCCGCGAGGAGCGGGCGGAGATGTCGGTGGATCGCTGGGCGGCTGCGGTGGGCGCGACCTGCCGCCGAACCGCGCTCCTCCTGTCCGGCGACCTGGCGGTGGCGCTCGCCGCCGTCCGGCGCGAGGCGGCGCCGCTGCGACCGGTGATCGATCCGGTGGTGGATCTGCTGCTCCACTCCTGCTCCGAGGAGCACGCTCAGCTCCGGGCCGCGCTCGGCCTCGCGGTCGCTTGACCGGTTGCGCAGCCCGCCGCTGGTCGTCACGATCCCGGTATGGCGAACCCGCGCCGCCGGCACCCGCAGAACGCCGCCGGGCCCTGGTTCGTCGACGATAGCTGCATCGACTGCGACGCCTCGCGGCAGTGCGCGCCGCAGCTGTTCGGCGAGGTGGCCGGGCAGTCGGTGGTGATCCGCCAGCCATCGTCACCCGACGAGATCGCCGCCGCCGCGCGCGCCATGCTGGCCTGTCCGACCGGATCGATCGGCACCAGCGAGAAGCCGCGCGATGTCGACCTGGTGGCGCTGTTCCCGCAGGAGCTCGAGGGCGGGGTCCACTACTGCGGCTACAACGCGGAGAGCTCCTACGGCGCCAACTCGTTCCTCGCCGTGCGGCCCGAGGGCAACTTCCTGGTCGACTCGCCGCGCTACCTGCCGCGACTGGTGCGGGCGATCGAGGAGCGGGGCGGGCTGTCCGACGTCCTGCTCACCCACCGCGACGACGTCGCCGACGCCGAGCGATTCGCCCGCCACTTCGGCGCGCGCGTCTGGATCCACCAGGCTGACGCCGACGCCGCCCCCTTCGCCGACCAGCGCTTCGCTGCGCGCACAGAGATCCGTCCCGGGCTGGTCGCGCTGCCGGCCCCCGGCCACACGCGCGGCAGCGCGATCTTCCACCTGGAAGACCGCTTCCTCTTCACCGGCGATTCGCTGCATTACAGCCGCACGCGCGGCGAGCTGGGCGCCTTCCCCTCGGTCTGCTGGTACTCGTGGGAGGAGCAGACCCGCTCGCTGGCGGCCCTGGTCGGGCTCCGCTTCGAGTGGGTCCTGGCCGGGCACGGCGACCGGCACAAGGCCTCGCCCGAGTGGATGCGCGCGTCGCTCGAACGCCTGGTCAGTGCGATGGAATCGGGCGATCGGTCGATCGACGCCTGGTAGCCGCGTAACCGACCGGGCAGGTGGGCGTAGTCCTCCCGAACCCCCAGGGAGGACGACATGAAGAGTCTCGTGACTATCGGCGTGGGCCTGGCGATGGCGATCGCGGCGGGCGGCTGCGATTCGGACGAGGACGGGATGGGCGGTGTGGATCCGGATACGACGCAATTCCGGATCCGGATCGAGAACATCGCGCCGTTCACCGTGCTCAAGTCGGGCGTGGTCAACACCAAGACCACCGGAGCGGTCGGCGCCCTGTCGTCCGGCGAGGCCTACGAGCTCACCATCACGGCGGGGGCCGGGCACGCCGTGAGCTTCGCCAGCATGCTCGGCGAGTCGAACGACTGGTTCTTCGCCCCCGGCCCGGCGGGCATCGCGCTCTACGATCAGAGCGGCGCGCCGCGCAGCGGCGACGTGACCTCCGAGATCCGGGTGTGGGACGCCGGGACCGAGGTGGACGAGGAGCCGGCGGTCGGCGGTTCGACCGGGCCGCAGCAGGCGGCGCCCGACCAGGGGGCGCCGGACGACGATCCGGTGGTCAACGCGCTCGGCTCCTCGGTCGTCCTGTCGGACGGCTCCCGGTTCGACATGCCGGCGGTCGCCGACATGATCAAGGTGACCCTCACGCCCCGCAATGACCGCGCCTTCGTCATCCGGATCGAGAACGTGTCGGACGAGACCACGCTGGAGACGTCGCAGGGCGCGCGCTCGATCCACATCTCGCCGGCGGTGTGGGCGGTGCACATCGCAGAGGCGCCGCTGTTCGACGACGGCGCAGCGGATCGCGCCGAGGGGCTCGAGTACATCGCCGAGGCAGGTCGCACCGCCACCCTGGCGGCGGCCATCGGGGAGCTGAGCGGACCGGCGACCCCCTTCTCGCCCGGGGTGTTCGCCGTCGCATCGGCCGGCGAGCCCTTCTACTCGGTCGGTCTGGTCGACCGCGGAAGCGGCCTCGAGCGCATCGCCGAGGACGGCAACCCGATGATCCTGGCAGCGGCGATGGCCGACGAGGATCTCGGCGACCGCGGCGTGTTCAACACGCCGGCCGGTCTCGACGACCCGGGTCCGGCTCGGCCGGGCAGCGCGTTCGAGATCACGGTGGCCGCGTCGGTGGGCGACCGGCTGGCCTTCGCGACCATGTTCGGGATGTCGAACGACTGGTTCTTCGGCACTCCGGCTCGAGGCATCGAGCTGTTCGACGCCGACGGGCAGCCGGTCGCGGGTGACGTGACCGACCAGGTGAGGATCTACGACGCCGGCACCGAGCTCGACCAGGAGCTGGCGATCGGCGCCGACACCGGGCCGCAGCAGGCCGGGCCGGACACCGGTCGCGCCGATCCGGTGGCGCAGGTGCGCGAGCTCAGCGCGCTCGACTACGCGCGCCCGGCCAGCGCCCACATGCGCGTCACGGTCGAGCCGCTCTGACCCGGGGCGCCTCGCCGGCCTGATGGGAGGCGAGGACCTCGATGACCTGCTCGAGCGTGCCGTAGATCGGTTCGACGACCTCGATGGGCGTGTCGAGCTTGGGGAAGGGGTCGTCTCCCGGATGCGGGAAGCCGGGCACGTAGTCGATGCGGCCCTCCTCGGAGGTCCAGTTGGCACCGTGGGTGGCGCCCGGGATCTGCACCATCACGGCGGTGTGACCGTCCACGTTGCCGGCAGCCGGCGAGGCGACGGCGGCCAGTCCGGGCACCGAGTCGGAGTCCAGGAGCTCGACGCCGGTGGCGCGCGCGAGGGACTCGGTGGCGAGGTTGTGGATGACCTCGTCGCCGACCACCTCGAGCAGGACCATGTTGCGCGGCGCGAGCGCGGCGCCGGCCACCTCGAGCGGGTCGCGCAGCAGGTGGGGCGCGTAGGTCAGCGGGTCGGCGGCGTCGACCAGCGACTGCAGCATGGAGACCGCCGGGTGGAAGCGATCCATGTGGCCGTCCACCCCGAAGATGACCTGGGCCAGCGGCAGGACCACGGTGGCGAGGCCGGGCGCGTTGCAGATGGCGAGGTCGAGCATGCCGGCGCCGGGCACGTCGAGGACGAAGAGATCGATCTCCGGCTCGATAGCGGCGAGCACGCCGCCGACGATGGTGCCGAACGATTCGCCGAGGTAGGTCAGGTGCGAGGCATCGAGGCGGGGCTCGATGGCGCCGCGCGCCAGGGGTGAGAGGTCGAGGTCGCCGTGGCGCAGGAGGCGGGCGACCTGGGCGAAGTCGAGGACCGACTGGCGGATCGCATCGCGCGCGCCGCCGAGGTTGCGCAGCCCCTCGAGGAAGTCGAACGTGGTGATGAGGCCGGTCTTGTCGCCGAAGCCGTCCGGCATGTCGCCCTCACCGGCGAATCCGGGCAGGAAGGCGACGAGGTTGTTCTTGACGTCGGTCGGGTCGTGGCGCGAGCCGTGGTTGTCCGCGTCGATCGCCACCGCGGCGAATCCGGCGGCAGCCAGCGGCTCGGCGAAGGTCAGCAGCGCGTGGCGGCTCGAGCCGAGCCCGTGGGCGATGAGCACGACCGGATAGCCGGCCGGTGGCGGCGGGGCAGCGGGCAAGGAGAAGGTGATCGGGATGGTGTCGACGGACGCCGGGACGGGCGCTCCGGTGGCCGGATCGATGTCGAAGGTCTCGTCGTCCGGGCCGTCGTCGCCGGTGTCCTCCCGGCGGAAGCGGGCGACCGTGATGGTCCCGGTCGCGATGACGCCGACGTGATCGTGCGCGATGCCGGTCGGGTTGGCGCCGGCCGACAGGCCCCAGTGTTCGGTGCCGGCGCGCGGCCCGTCGCTGAAACGGACCGCCTGGCCGAGCAGTCGGTCGAGCGCGTCCGGGTTTTTGAAGATGATGGTCGGGTCGGGGAACGACAGCTCGGGCGGCGGGACGACGGCGGGATCATCGAGCAGACCACGGGCCGCCGCCATGGTGCGGGTGGCGCGCTGGGTGGTGAAGACGGCGATGCCGACCTCGTCGTCGCCGATCGCGTCGGCGGTGGAGCGCCAGCGCGGGGGGACGTCGCCGCCGGAGGCGAGCTCGACCAGGGCGGCCGGGCGCGCCAGCGGCAGGCCGTCGGCGTCGCGCAGGCCGCGGCCGAGGAGGGCGGCGTAGCGGGTGCCGGAGCGGAGGACCTGACCCGGTTCCGGCGAGCCGGCCAGCACGCGGCGATCGGGATCCCAGCGCCACTCGTATGGCACCTCGCGTCCGCTCTCGGGCGAGGCGGGATCGATGTCGACGACGCGCGCGGCCCCGTCGATGGAGTCGGGATCGATGTCGCCGCTCATCGGGAACTCGATCAGCGGCCGGACGCCGAAGCCGTCGAGCGCGGCGAGGTGGGCGGCGACCAGCTCGGGGTCGCGGCGGAAGATGGCCTCGAGCCCGGCCGGCGGCTCGAGGGTGCCGTCCTCGCCGAGCCAGGCGTCGCTGGGGAAGGGGGCGGTGCCGTAGACAGGGGCCGAGCCGTCACCGGGGACCTCGAGGAGGATGCTGGTGCCGGTCCGGTCGTCGCCGCAGGCGGAGGCGGCGAGCAGGAGGCCGAGCGCCATGATGAACCAGAAGAGCGCCCGGAGCGGCAGGGGGGGCTCCTCGTGCGGCCGAGTCCCCATCGCGCGGGGGACAGCGCTGTCCCGGCCCGCCGGGAGGCTCACTTGCGGCCTCCCTTCGATTTGGCGCGGCCGGCCACCGCCGGGGTGAAGGTGCGGGCGACGCTGCGCAGGGCGGCGGCGAGGTCGTTCTTTCCCACCTCCTCGAAGACCGCCCAGCGCAGGACCTGGATGTGGAGTGCGCCGACGAAGGCCCAGGACAGCGCCTGCGGGTCGGGCAGGGTGACGTCGCGCGAGCGGGCGGCCGCCTCGAGCTGGGCGCCGAGCAGCTTGACCAGTCCGGCATAGGCGCGCTGCACCGACTTCTTCACCTCGCCGGAGGACATCGCCTCGGTGAGCGAGATGGCGACCAGCCGGCGGTGCGGCCCGAGGGTCTCGGCCATCACCTCGACCCCGCGCTCGATTCCTTCCTCCATGCTGCGGACGCGCGACAGGGCCTCCGCCTCGGCGCGGAACAGGCCGCCGAGCAGGCGCTCGACCAGCGCGATGAGCACCGCCTCCTTGGAGTCGAAGCGGGCGTAGAAGGCGGTGGTCGACACCTCGGCAGCGGCCATCAGCTGGCGAAGCGAGGTCTCGCCGTAGCCCTGGCGGATGAAGACCCGCTCGGCGGCGTCCAGGATCTCCTCGGGGGTGAACAGGGCCGGTCGCGCCATGTCTCGATCCGTACCGCACCCCGGAGGGTCGAATCAATTAAAAAACGAGTGTGTGTTTTCTTCGTCGTTCGGTACCCCGAACGCGCGCCGCGACCGCATCCGGCCCGTCGGACCGGCGCGGTCACCGGTTGCGCGCTACCATGGGCCTCTCCATGGCGAAGAAGCCCTCTCCGCCGCCGCCCGCCGGCCTCCGCGCGGCGACGAAGCCCTCTCCGCTGTCGCCCGCCGGCCTCCGCGCGGCGACGAAGCCCTCTCCACCGCCGGCCCCACCCGGTCCGTTCGCGGCGCTGGCCGCGCTGCGCGACCGCCTCCCGCCCGGCGACCCGCCAGCCCCGGCCCCCCCATCGACCCCCCCGCCCATGAATGAACGAGCGTTCGTTCATTCATCGGGCGACCCGGCAGCCGCCGCCCCGTCCGGCCCCGCTCGCGCGGTCGTCCGTTACCAGCGCAAGGGGCGCGGGGGAAAGGAGGTGACGCTGGTCGACAAGCTCGAGCTGGCGCCCGCCGACCTCGAGGGATGGTGCCGCGATCTCAAGCGCGCGCTCGGCTGCGGAGGGGCGATCGAGGGTGCGGTGATCGTTCTGGCCGGCGACCAGCGCGAGCGCCTGCCCCGGTTGCTCGAGGGACGCGGCGTCCGACGGGTCACCGTGAGCTGACCGCGCGGCAGAGGCGGGCGGCGCGCACAACGGAGAGAGCTCAGCGAGCGGCGGTCGGCAGCGGGGTCAGGTTGACGCGGCGATCGCGGCGCTGGAACAGGGCGAACCCCAGGCCCACCTCGCCGCGTACCTCGTCGCGCTCGCTGTCGTAGCGCACGCCGCCGAACAGGGACATCGGGCGATCGTTGAGAGCGATGATCACGCGCTCGAGGCGGGCGCCGGCGGAGACCTGTGGAGCCCAGCCGGTCTCGCTCGACCAGACGGTTCCGCCCTCGACCCGGAGCGCCGCGAGGGTCAGTCCGCTCGACGATTCGGCATAGGCGTCGGCCACAGCGGTGGAGAACGGGGCCACGTGGTGCTCGACGACGTCGATCATCGTCTCGTTGGTGAGATCGAGGTCCCAGCGGGCCACCGTGCCGAAGGCCAGGTGCCGCGCGAAGTTCTCCGAGCGCCCGATGTCGATCAGCGCGGCGGTGCGCACGACGCCGAGCCGTGCGGTGTCGTCGCCGATCTGCTGGCTGAGGGTCCCGACGTCGGCCTCGGCACCGACGTCGAACGGGAGAAACAGCTTCCGCGCGGTGCTGAACGGCAGGATGATGTGGCCGTCGCGGGCGTGGCGCAGGTAGCGGCCGCTGTACAGGCGAGCGCCGTAGCGCTGCCACAGCCCGAGGTAACTGGTCTCGACCAGCGTGTGCTCCATCTTCCACACGAGATCCGGCTCGTCGTCGAAGTGGATGATGTGGCGCAGCTGGAGCACCGCGCCGAACCCGTCGGTCGAGACCCGGAGGAGCAGGCGGTTGCCCGGATCGAAGCAGGTCGCGAAGCGGCCGCCCGACGCGGTGACCCCGGTGCAGGTCGGCTCGGCGTGGGCCGTCCCGCCGGCTGCCGAGAGCACCAGGCCGAGCGCGGCTAGCGCGACCTTGGCGGCGCCCATAGGCTGAAGCGCGCCCCCACGTCGGCCACGAAGGCCCACTTGTCCGACACCGCGCCGGGCAGATCATCGCGCTTCTCGCTGCTGGCGCCGAGAGTGAGGCTGAGCGGCTGATCGTTGATGGCAAGGGCGATGAGCTCGTACTCGAAGCGAGCCTTCATCCGGTTGCCGAACCGGCCGGTTTTCGGGTGCGGCTCCATGTAGCGCGGCGCCTCGTGGCCCAGCACGAAGTGCAGGTTGTGGAAGCCGCGCTCGTCGAGCACCGTGTCGATCTCGAAAGCAGATGAAGCGGTGATGGCGGACCGGTCACCCATCGTCTCGGTATAGAGCCGCTCGAAGCCGGTGCCGGTCCGCAGACGGGCGTAGGAGTCGAGCCGCTCCGACTGCCAGATGTCGAGGGCGATCTGGGCGACGCCGAAGCGCCACAGGGTGGCGTCGCCGCCGTCGGCAAGCTCGTTGTGGTGCACCTCCACGTTGCCCGCCTCGGTCCACATCCCGAGGTCGAGATAGAGGTCGTGCCGGCGCGGGGTGCCGAAGAATGTGGTGATCCGCAGCATCGGGTCGAGGAACCGGTGCGAGAGGTCGTAGTGGGCGAGCACGACCTCGCCGGAGAAGGGCGCCAGGTGGACCTGGCCCTGGACGGCGCGGATGCGGTGGCGAACCGGGCGGCGCCAGCCGATGGTCTCCTCCCAGACGAACAGGCCGAAGTCGATCGACGAGCGGCTCCGGTCGATCGGCTCGTCGAGCCTGAGCTGTGGGGCCCAGCCGCCGCCGATGTACATGCGCTTCTTGAGGTCGAAATTGATCTGGAAGACGCGGCCCCGGTCGTCGCGCATCCAGCCGTAGGGCGCGTCAGGCTTGCCCTGCACCACGGTGTACCCGCGCGCCTTCAGCTCCTCGCGGTTGAACGGCTTGGCGTCCACCGAGCATCGCTGCGCGCGCTCGAGCGGCTTGATCCGCCGCCCGCGCGCGTCGAGCTCCTGATTCGGGGCATAGATACACTGTTTGGTGTCCTCGTTGCACTGGATGCGCCACTCCTCGCCTGCGAGGTCGCGCAAGCACTGCACCGGTCGCTTGGGGTCCATCATCGGCGCGTCGCCCTGCGCGTGCCCTTGCGCAGGCCAGACGGTCGCCGTCGCCGCGATGATCAACGCGGGCACGGTGAATCGCTTCATTCGCCCCGGTCCCGCTTGCAAGGCGCGAACCACGAGGTGGCATGCGCGGCCACACGAGTTCGCCTGTGAGTGGTGTGCCTGCGCGGAACAGCTGTGGCCGCACCGCAACAGGATCAGCCATCGTCCTCGATGAGATCGGCGAGCACACGCATCCCGTCGACGACGGCGTCGATGCGGAGCGGCACGCGGCGCTCGTCGTCGGACAGCCAGATGGTGAGCAAGATGCCGTCGCCCTTGCCGTCGGCCGGCAAGGCATGGCAATCGATGCGCAGCGAGGACGTGCTCTTGCCGGGCGCCGGCTCGCGAAGCGGCGCACCGATCTCGAGGCGATAGAGCTGCCGGCGGTGCAGAATGTGAATGTGACCCGCCTCGGCCTCGGGCGCGGCCCAGCTGCGCATCCAGCCGAGCGCGGAGTGCAGGGTGTGCACCTGGGCGGCGCCCGTCGGCGTGCGGTGCGCGACCGAATCGACCCGGTAAATTCCGGCAGCGAACGACGTCTCGATGCGGCGGTGCGTCTGTCCGAACACCAGATCATCGACCGAGGAGATCGGGTCGCTGCCGCGCACGACCGTGATGAGGCGGTGCTGGACCGAGAGCATGCTGCTCGCGAGCTGGTTGGTTCGGAAGCGGCTGGTGATCACCAGCTCGGACGGCGACGTGACGTCGTTCCCTCTCACCGCCAGCTCGGCGGTCCCGACCGAGATGCCCCGGACCCGCACATCCCACCGCATGCGCTCGCCGGGCGTAAACAGCAGATCCCGCGCCTCGAGTGAGGCCACGGACGGCGCGACGGTGGCCAGCTCCGGCAAGGCCTGGGGCGCCAGCTGCGGCTCTGCGCATCCGGACGCCAGACATGCCAGGAGGAGCCAGCGCTGCTGCGGCACGGGTCGGACGGGTAGCAAGAATCGGGTCAGACTTGACCTGTCGGTGTGATCGGGACACCCTGCCGGTGGATGCACATGTCGGAGGAGCCGTCGCGCGTGCCGGGTAAGCGACCGCGCAAGGTCAAGCGCGACGCGGAGGTGGTCCTCATCTGCAACCCGCGCGCCGGCGGGCGCTGGAAGGCGCTGGCCGGCATCCTCGACGCCGAGGAGTCGCGCCACGTGCGGCGCATCGTCACCGACTCGGTCGAGGACATCGCCACCGCGCTTGCCGACCTCGGTCAAGAAGCCAAGCTCCTGTGCATCTACGGCGGCGACGGCACGGTCCAGCGCGTGCTCGATCGCCTGGCGCCGGGGACGCACGAGCACATTCACCTGGCCCTGCTCGGCGGCGGGACGATGAACGTCACCTCTCGCTGGTGTGGGTTCTCGCGCGACCCGGCGCGCAACTTCCGGCACGTCATCCGCGGGCACCGATCGGGCGAGCTGCTCTTCAAGGAGGTGCCGCTGCTCGACGTTCGCACCGGCCGCGAGCTGCACCGCGCCTTCACCTTCGGGATGGGGCCGATCGTCCGGTTGCTCGACGCCTACGAGCGGGGGAAGAAGGGGCGCATCGCCGCGCTCGGGACCGCGGCGCGCGCGATCGGCGCTGCCTGGTTCAAGCGGCCTGGCGACTACGAGCGCCTGCTCGCGCCGCTCGAGGCCGAGATCGAGCTCGACGGCGTCAAGCTGGAGTACGATCGATTTGCGGCACTGTTCGCAAACGTCACCGGGCAGATCAACCCTGGCGTCGAGCCCTTCGTCGACCAGCGCGGCCGCGACAACTTCTACGTGGCTGCCGCCGCGGTCAGCCTGCGCGAGATGTCCCTCGCGCTGCCGTTCCTCATCCGCGGCTGGCTGCCGCTCGACATCGCGGCCCTGACCGAGCCGGGGCGGCTGCTCGAGCGGCTGCGCAACCCGACGCTCTTCACCGATCCGCGCTATGTCAACCGCACCGGATCGCGAATGGAGATCCGCTCGGCCGAGCCGCTCTACACGGTGGACGGCGAGATCCTCGAGACCCAGAGCGGCCAGGTCTCGGTCGACGTCGGGCCCATCCTGCGGCTCGCGGTCGGCCCCAACGTTGGCACCACCCGCCACCACCTCGGCCGCCTCGTCGCCCGCTGACCGCGCGGCCCCGCTGACCGCGCCCGGCCCCGCTGATCGCGCCCGGCTCCGCTGATCGCGCCCGGCCCCGCTGACCGCGCCCGGCCCCGCTGACCACGCCCGGACGCTGACGGCGCCCGGACGCTGACCGCACCCGGACCCGCGGCCCGCGCTCAGCGGAGCACCCCGGCGGAATCGCCGTCGAAAACCAGCCTGCTCCCAGCCACCGGACGTGTGGTAGTCCTTCCCCGTGACCGACCGGCCCGGCCCGCGGCGCCCCGAGATCCTCGCCCCCGCCGGCGACATGGACACCCTCCGCGCCGCGCTCGCCAGCGGCGCCGACGCCGTCTACTTCGGCTTGTCGGCTGGCTTCAACGCGCGGGCGCGCGCCGCCAATTTCGCGCCAGGCGATCTCGCCGACGTCGTGTCGCTGGTGCACCGCGCCGGCGCGCGCGCATATCTCACCCTCAACACGCTCATCTTCGAACCGGAGCTCGAGGCGGCGGCGGACCTGGTGGCGGTAGCCGCGCGCGCCGGAGTCGACGCCCTCATCGTGCAGGATCCGGCGGTCGCGCTCCTGGCCCGCGCCATCGCCCCGTCGCTCGAGCTCCACGCGTCCACGCAGATGACGGTGTCGAGCCCGGAGGGTGCGCGCTTTGCCGCCCAGCTCGGCATCACGCGGGTCGTCGTGCCGCGCGAGCTGTCGGTGGACGAGATCCGTCTGTTCGCGCGGGACAGCCCGATCGAGCTGGAGGTGTTCATCCACGGGGCCCTCTGTGTGTCGTGGAGCGGGCAGTGTCTGTCGAGCGAGGCCTGGGGCGGGCGCTCCGCCAACCGCGGCCAGTGCGCACAGGCCTGCCGTCTGCCCTACGAGATCGAGGTCGATGGCGAGCGCCGTCCGCTCGGCGATGTCGAGTACCTCCTGTCGCCGGGCGATCTGGCGGGCGCGCGCGCGGTCCCGGCCCTGCTGGACATCGGGGTCCACGGCCTCAAGATCGAGGGACGGCTGAAGGCCCCGGCGTACGTCGCCAGCACCGTCGCGGGCTATCGCCGCTGGGTCGATTCGCTCCTCGCCGGCGCGCCCGGCCTCGACCAGCTTCGCGACGACCTCACCGCCATGGGGCTCGCGTACAGCCGCGGCTTCACGGATGGCTTCCTGGGCGGTGCGGACCACCAGCGTCTGGTCGAGGGACGGTTCCCCAAGCACCGCGGCGTCTACCTCGGACGCGTCGTGCGCGTGCGCGGCAGCCAGGTCGAGGTGGACGGTGTCGCCCCCGGACGCGAATGGACCGGCGCGCGCGCCGCCGGTGGTGCCCACGCCCCGGTCGGCTCGGTCGCTGCGCCCCTCGACGCGCTCCCCGCCGCGCTCCTCGAGCCGCGCGCAGCACCTCGCGAAGGCATGGGCGTCGTGTTCGACGCGGGCCGGCCCGACCGCCCGGAGCAGGGTGGCCCCATCTTCGGGGTCGAGCCGCTCGGCGAGCAACGCTGGTTGCTCCGCTTCGGAGAGCCCGGGCCCGACCTCGCGCGCGTCGCGGTGGGCACGCGCGTCTGGCTGTCCGGCGATCCTGCCCTCGCGCGCGCGGCCGGCCGCGCCCAGCCTGCATTCGGCCGCGTCCCACTCGACCTCGCCGTGAGCGGTGCGGTGGGGGAGCCGCTGCACGTGAGCGGCTCGGCGCGCGGATTCGACGCGTCCGTCTCGAGCACTGTCGTCCTCGTTCCCGCGCGGGCCGCCGGGCTCGACGCCGCTCTCCTGCGCGAAAAGCTGGCGGCCCTCGGCGGCACGCCCTTCCACCTCGAGTCGCTGGACGCGCGCGGCCTCGCATCCGGCCTCCACCTGCCGGTCTCCGAGCTCAAGGCGATGCGCCGGCGACTGGTCGCCGACCTCGTCCGCGCCATCGACCGAGGTGCCGGCCATCGCGTCTCTGACGAACCGGCGGCCTCGATCGTCGAAAGCGTCCGCAGGAGCCAGCGCGCCCTCGATGCCGGCGAGCGCGACCGCGACTGCGACCCGCCTCTCCTCGTCCCCCTCTGCCGCACCGACGAGCAGCTCGAGGCAATCATCGAGTCCGGTCTGTCCGAGGTCGAGCTCGACTGGATGGAGATGGTCGGCCTGTCGCGCGCGGTCACCCGAGCCCGCGCGGCCGGCCTGCGCGCCGTCATCGCCACCGTCAGGGTCCAGAAGCCTGGCGAGGAGGGCTACGATGCGCGCATCGCCCGCCTCGAGCCGGACGCGGTGCTGGTTCGACACCTGGGTGCGGTCACGCACTTCCGCGAGCGCCCGGGACGGCGCCCGATCCTGCATGGCGACTTTTCCCTCAACGCCAGCAACTCGCTGACGGCGCGGCATCTGCTCGCCTGTGGCCTGGACACCGTCACCTGTGCGCACGATCTCGACGCCGCGCAGGTCTTCGCACTGCTCGCCGAGGTCCCGGCTCATCGCCTGGCAGTCACCATTCATCATCACATCCCCACCTTCCATACCGAGCACTGCGTCTACTCCCACCTCTTGTCGGCCGGCCGCGATTACCGCACCTGCGGCCGGCCGTGCGAGAAGCACCGCGTCTCGCTGCGCGACCGCGTCGGGCTCGTCCACCCCGTCCTCGTCGACGTCGGCTGTCGCAACACGGTCTTCAACGCCCAGGCCCAGAGCGCCGCCTCGCTGGTCCCTCGCCTCATCGCACGCGGCGTTCGCCGCCTGCGCGTCGAGCTCGTGCGCGAGACCCGCAGCGAAACCGCGCGCGTCCTCGCCGCCTATCGCGACCTGATGGTCGGGCGCGCCAGCGCCGCGGACACGCTTGCCAGCATCGGCAGTCACGAACAGTTCGGCGTCACGCGCGGCACGATGCAGGTGCTTGCGTGATCACGATCGCAGGCGACGGACCAGCTCGAATGTCGGTCCCGGGATGTGCTCGAGGTACTCCATCGGGCGTACGCCGCAGGCGAACGCGAGGATGACCCCGTACACCAGCGCGTTGGCCGCGATCAAGAAGACCGCGCTGAAGACCAGACCGACCTCGCGCAGGTCGCTCTGGTGCCGGTGCGTCTCGGACCAGGTCGACAAGAGGTGATAGGCGAACGTGGCCCCCAAGGCCGCACTGCCATAGGCCAGATGTCGCTCCGGTAACCAGCGCAGCACGGCTATCGCGATGACCGACAGCGTCGGCACGAAGTACGGCGCGATCGAGATGAGCCAGTTGCCCCTTCCGAGGTAGCGGACGTGGCCGCCGCTGCGCAGCGTGGCGCGGAATCCGACGACCCGATGAAACGTGAGCCAGGCGAACACTGCATGGGTGAACTCGTGCTCGAGGACCACGATGAACCCGCCCAGCGATCGCCTCCGGAACAGCAGGTACCACGTCACCGCACAGATGCCCGCCCCGGCCAGAAAGGCGAGACACGGCCGCGGCTCGCGGTAGATGGCGCGCACGACCTCGATCAGCGCAGCCACCAGCCCCGGGAGAAAGACCACTCCGGCGAGCGCGACCGGCCACTTCAGAATGGCCAGGATCCGGTCCAGCGTGCGCGCGATGGCGTTCATCCGCCTCTATATGTATCCGTTCCGTCAGCATCAGTCGCCTGGTCGCGTCACCCGGATCGGAGGATCCCGCGGGCCGGCCAGCCGCCGAGGACGCGGTCGCTTCTTGCTCGCGGCGCCCGCGCGGGTCCGCCGGGCCTTCCGCTGGATGATCTTCTTGCCCTCGGCGCGCGCCGCATCGGCCACCGCCGCGTCGCGTGTGACGATTCGCTCGCCCGGCTTCACGACGATGTAATACGTCCCCTTCCAGATCGACTCGCCCGCCGCCCGGTAGTCGGCACCCACCGTATAGATCGATAGGCGCGGGATCCTGCCCCCGTCGCGCAGACCGAATCGCTCGCGCCGAGTCGGTCGGGTGATGACGAGATCGACCGTCGGAAGGTCTTCGCGCTCTCGCGGGTTGCCGATGACGCCATTTCCGCGATGGACGTAGCCGAGGTGGACGACGTGCTCCGGCTGCTTTCGCGACAGCATGTAGTCGAGGTCGCCGTAGACCGATGAGGGCGTGATCCATCCGCCCACGTCACCCTTGTCGAGCAGGTCCTCGATCGTCCGATCGCGGGTCATCTTCGGCTGCACTGGATGGCTGTGGTGCACCACCGAATAGCCGCGCATCTGCGGCGTGACGTTGAACTCGCCGCCGCGCTGGACGTAATACCGGCCCCGGCCGCGCTTGCCCCCGCGCCCGATCACTCCCCATTCGACTTCATTCGTATTGAAGCGCTTCGGCGGGGTCACCCCGAGCAGTCGCAGTGCGGAGTTGTCGTTGGCTGCCAGCCGCCGGACGATCCGGATCGCAGCGCCGCGGCTGCTGAGCGGACCATTGACGAGGAAGTTGTTCCGCCAGCGTATGTCGCTCGGGCGGACGCGGCGCGCGCGCGGTGCCGCATCGCTCGCGGAGACCCCCGGCACGAGCGCGACGAGCGCGATGATGATGACCGACCGGCGCAACATTGGGCTCGCGCAAAGCAAACGGCGCGCCGATCACGAACGGGACGGACGTCGACCGGGCTGTCCCCGACATTTCGCTCGCTTGTCCCTGCAGCAACGGCCAGTTTGCTTGCCGGATGTAGTCTGGTCCAGGCCAGCCTGTCCGGTGGGCCGGACACCGCCGTCCGGCCAGCCGGACGCCCGTCCGGTAGGCCGGACACCCGACCGCGCGGTGACCGGTACTTGCGCTTGGCGAGCGGCTTGCTTTGGGGGTCGGTCATGCGCAAACGACGACGACGCGATCCATTCCGCTCCGATCCCGATCTGCCGCACCAGTCTCCGATCGATCCTGAAACGGTCCTGGCTTCCTTTCTGACCTCACCCGAGCTGGCCGGACTCTTGCCCGCCGATCGCGAGCTGCAATGGGTGAAGGCATTCCTAGAGGCGGTCGAGACGGCGGACTGGAGCTGGAACGACCTGGATCTGGCCGGCCTGTGGGCGGTCCTGTTCGACGGGCTCTCCTGGGTGGTGGACCGGCCACCGGACGATCCCGCACGAGTCGCGCGCCTGCTCGACTCGTTCTTTCGCTTCGCGGGTCGCGAATACGGCGCACCGCATGCGGTGGTGTGCTCGGTCTACCTCCGTTCGGGGAAGGCGGCGCTCGACATCGGCCGCTGGCTGGTTCCCTGCGAGAACGCCTCGGCAGGTCGCTAGATGAAGTTCCGGTTCGACGGCGGAACAGTGCTCCTGGAGGCGCCCGATCCGGAATCCGTTGCCGGCGGCCTCCCCGGAGTGCGGTGGGACGCCCGCGTCGGCGCCTTCCGTGCTCCGGCATCCGCCTGGCCTCGAATCCGCCAGGCTCTGGGGCCGGCGCCGGCCGAGGAGATGCGATCCACCGCGCCGGTGCTGGATGGATGGTCGAGCATCGAGCTCAGGCCGTATCAGGAGTCGGCGCTCATGGCCTGGGAGCTTGCCGGGCGGCGCGGGATTATCGTGCTTCCCACCGGCAGCGGAAAGACGAAGGTGGCGCTGGCGGCGATGGCGCGAACAGGCCTGTCGACGCTGTGCCTCGTGCCGACCCGCGTGCTCCTCGATCAGTGGAAGCGAGAGATCGAAGCGGTCTGGCCCGGCCCGGTGGGTCGGCTGGGGGACGGCGCCAGGGACATAGAGCGCGTCACCGTCAGTACCTACGAGAGCGCCTACCGGATGATGCACGCGCTCGGCGATCGATTCGATCTGCTCGTCGTCGACGAGGTCCATCATTTCGGATCGGGCGTGCGGGACGAGGCGCTGGAGATGTCCACGGCGGGCGCGCGGATCGGCTTGACGGCGACACCGCCACGCGACGCTGCGGCGCAGAACAGGCTGTGCGAGACCGTCGGCCGCGTCGTGTACGAGCTCACCATCGGTGATCTGGCGGGCGGATACCTGGCCCCATTCGACCTGATGACCGTGCGGATCGATCTCACCGAGCAGGAGAGGGCGGCGTACGAGGGGTGGATGCGGCAGTTTCGGCCGGTCCACTCCGAGTTCTTCCGTCTGGCGCCTGGCGGGACCTGGAGGGCGTTCCTTCGCTATGCCTCTCGCACGTCAGCGGGACGGCGGGCTCTGGCAGCTGTGCGCGAGGCGCGCCAGCTCATCGCGTACACCGAAGGCAAGCGGGCCGCGCTCGCCGACATCATGCGCCGCCACCGCGATTCGCGCGTTCTCGTCTTCACCAGTCACAACGAGAGTGCTTATGCGGTCGGCCGCGAGCACCTCATCATGCCGATCACGTGCCATGTCCGTCGGCGCGAACGCGAACAGGCGCTCGAGCGCTTCCGGCGCGGCGAGCTGCGCGCCCTCGTGTCGGCACGAGTACTCAACGAGGGGGTTGATATCCCGGATGCCGATGTGGCGATCGTCCTGGCGGGGGCGATGGGGGAGCGAGAACACGTGCAGCGCGTCGGCCGCGTCTTGCGGCCGGGCCAGGGCAAGCGCGCGATGATTTACGAGCTCGTGGCGCAGGGAACGACGGAGACCGCGAAGGCGCGGAGGAGGAGTGCGGCGCTTGCATCTGGCGAGACTGCCCATACGCATTCGTGACGGAGCGGTTCATCCGGAATTTCTCGGCCCCCCCGACCACGCCTGGCTGGATTCCCTGCTGCAGCAAGCGGCGGTGCATGTCGGCGCGACCTGGCACGAGTTCGAGTCGGCGATGAAGCGCCCCCTGGGCCCGCGCGTCTCCGCGCAGTGCCAGGGGCTGGCCGCCGCGGTCCTGGCGAGCCAGTATCGGCGGCGCGTCCAGGCGGCAGTCCCGCCCGCCAAGGTCCGAGAGCGCGTGTTCGAGCTTGCGGCACGCGGAGGTCAACGCGGTGAGATCATGGCGGCGGCGGGGGCGCGGCTCGGGCTGGACGCAGAATCGGTCGAGCGCTCGCTCTTCGCGGACCGGCCGTCGGAGCGGGTGGTCGTGGCCCCGTCCGTGCTGCCGTCAGCGGCCGAGCTAGCTGTCAAGGCGAACCTCGAGATGTGCCGCTCGCTGCTCATGCGGGCGACGGAGGTGGAGATCCGCCTGACGGGGAACGCGCACTGGCTGGTGCGCCGAGCCCAGCGCCGCGGGCTCCTGTGGACGCTCGTGTCCACTGCTCCGGACCTGTGCTGTCTGAGCCTGTCCGGCCCGCTGCGACTGTTTCGGCGGACGACCAGGTATGGCCACGCCCTGGGCGCGCTGCTCCCCGCGCTGGCCGACTGCCCGCGATTCGATCTTGTCGCCACGCTCGTCCTCGGCGATCGGGAGATCGAGCTGCGGCTTCGCACAGGTGATCCCTTCCTGCCGGCGTACGGCGAGACGAAAGGCGGTTCCTGGTTCGAGCTGGGCAACCGGCTGGGGCGAGACGAATGGATCGTGGTGCGGGACGCCGGGCCCATCGAGCTGGGTCGCCGGCTTCTGTTCCCTGATCTGGCGCTGGTCTCGCGTCGCGATGCCAGCTGCCAGTGGTTCGTCGAGCGGGTCGGGTTCTGGACGACCGGGCACCTCGAGGGGTTGCAGGCGAGCTACGCCGCGGCCGGGATCGACAGATTGATCCTGTGCGTGGAGGAGCGCTTGCGGTGCGGCGAAGGGGATGTGCCGCAGGGGGTACGCGTGGTCTGGCACCGCGGGCGGGTCCCGGAGGAAGAGATATGGCGGATCATCGAGGGGTAATCCGGAGCCACCGGCCCGACGGGTCAGAGGGGCGTGCGAGGTTCGAGGAGGTGGCCGCCAGCCGACGATTCAGGCTGCAACCGGCGGATCCGTTCGACCTGATCCGCTGGCTTGCACGCACGCAGAGTGATCCGCGCAAGGCGGTCGCGGAGCTGGTCCAGAACTCGATCGACGCCGGTGCACGCTCGATCACGGTGGAGCGCCGCCGGGTGCGGGGACATCCGGCCCTCATCGTACGCGACGATGGGAAAGGAGTGCTGCCGGGCCGCGAGCGCGAGGATGCGCTTCGCTACATCGGTACGCACATCGGCCACTCGCACAAGCTCGGGCTGTCGCCCCGCGAGAGGCACGAGAGGGTGGTCGCCGGCCAGTACGGTGTGGGGTTGCTGGGTTTCTGGGCCATCGGCAAGCGCATGGAGCTGCGCTCGCGGGTGGCGGGCTCCGACGCCCATGTCCTCACGCTGGTCGAGGATTGCCCGACGGCGACGCTGGGGCGAATACCGCTTCCGCTGGACGCGCCCGACGCGTTCACCGAGGTGGTCATCTTCGAGCTCCATGAGACCGCGCTCCGGCCGCTGGTCGGACGTCGACTCGCCGACTACCTCGCGGCCGAGCTGCGTGGTTCGATCATCCAGAGCGGGGTCGTGCTCGAGGTCCACGACCTCATGGCGCGCGGTCTGGCGCAGAAGCGGTTCGGGGTGACGCCGCGCCGCTTCGATGGAGCTCGCCTGGACCTGCCGTCGGACATCCCGGCCGAGGGGCATGTGCCGATCCGACTCGAGCTGTACCTTGCGCGCGGCGCGGAGCGGCCGGCGATCCAGGTCGCGTGTGCCGGCACTCTGGTCGCCGACGACATTGCGGACCTGGCGGTGCTGGGCTTTTCCGACCCGCCCTGGTCCGGCTGCGAGGTCACCGGCATCATCGACTTCGCCGGCTTTCAAGTCCCGCCCGGGACGCGCCGCGGCGTCGTGCCCAACGCGGCGGCGGCTGCGTTTGCGCGCGCGATGGCAGCGCTCGAGCCCGTCCTGCGCGCCGAGCTCGGTCGGCTGGAGCAGGAACGGCGCGCCGCGAGCGACCGGCACATCGTCGACGAGCTGCGGCGAGCCATGCGCGGCCTGCGCGAGAGGCTGCCGCACTACGATTTGCCCGACGTCGAGGGCAGCGGTGGCGTGGTCTCGGAGGCGGGCGCCGGGGCGACCGCCGATGACGGGGCGGACGCCGGTGCAGCGCAGCTGGTCGAGGAGGAGCAACCGCAGGCGGAGCTGTTTGCACCGGGGCCGCTGGCGGCTGTTTCCATTCTCCCGCGGCGGATCGGGGTGCCGGCGGGGGGCGAGCGACGCGCGCAAGCGCGGCCAGTCGACCGGGAAGGGCGAGCGATATCGAACGGGCTCGTGCTCGAGTGGACGATCGATCATCCCGGCTTCACGATCCGCGGCAGGGGGACGCGCCCGGCCGTGGCGGCCGCCGGCGACCTGCTGGTGGGCGCAGAAGCTCGGCTGCACGTGGTGGTGCGGCAGGGAGATCGCGAAGCGACGGCGAGCGCGCCGGTCGTGGTGACGGCGGCGCGCCAGAGGCCCGACCGTGGCGGCGCGGGAATCCCGCGGCCGGAGCTGATCGACGCGCCCGGTGCAGCCTGGCGAAGCCGCATGAGCGGCAGCGCGTGGCAGGTCAACGCAGCTCACGAAGACTACGTCGCGCTCGGGGATGGACGGTCGCGTCTTCGATATCTCGTCGCGCTGCTCGGCAAGGAGATCGTCGCGCGGACCTACGCACACCCCGGCGCGGGTGAGCTGCTCGAACATCTCGTCGCGGTGCTGGCTCACGCCGAGCGCAACCTGCGGACAGCCTGACGTTCCGGCGGGCGGTGGAACTCGTTGTCGAGCGAGTCACGGGACGCGAAGTGTCTGCTTGAGCCGGGCTCGTGGGTTGTCGGTGAGATGCGGTTACGGCCGGTCGGGCATGGAGTGTGCACAGGTGAAGGAGGGAGGGTCTCCTTCGGTGGATGAAGCAGGATGAGCCGGAGCGGGTCCATCCCGACACCCGTGAAAAGGACTTGAACCGCAATGGCGAGCAAAGAGATCGACGATCCCGGTACGGCGGCGAACGGCCGGATCGGGGAGTTGTTGCAGCAGATCACCGATGACTTGAAGACGATTGCTCGCGACGAGGTCGAGCTCGTGAGGCTCGAGATCGTGCGAACGTCGAAGGTCGCGGCGGCGGATGCTGCCCTGCTCCTGTTGGGCGGAATCGTCGCGCTGGTCGGGCTCGGTCTGCTCTGCATGGTCGCGGTCGCCGCCCTCGAGGCGGTCATCCCGGCCCTGTGGCTGCGGCTGCTCATCATGGCGGCTCTGTACCTCGCACTCGGTGGAGGGGTCGCCGCGCTGTTCGCCGCCCGCCTCAAGCGCGACGCGGTTCCGGACCTGAGCGGATCGCTGGGACACGCGAGGCGAACGGTCGACAGCGTGCGCGAGGCCCTCCACTAGCCGGCAGCAGGGACAGGAGCAAGATCATGCGAGAACGAGAGGACATCGATCACGAGATCGAAGTGAAGCGCGAGGCCCTGGCGGTCGACGTCGCGGAGCTCAAGGACACCATCCTCGACAAGGTGAATGTGAAGAAGCGGGCGCGGCGGGCGCTCAGGCACGGCAAGGAGGAAGCGCTCGAGCTGGCCTCACGCGCGCGCGCGACCGCTCGCGAACGGCCGTTGCTGGCCATCGCGATCGTGGCTGGCCTGGTGTCTCTGATCGCGGTCGGAGTGGCGGTCAAGCGCCGCCGTCGTCGCGCGCTGGTCAGCGACTGACGCGGCGGATCAGGGCGAGACGAGCCGCACGCTCTCGACGGCCGCGGCGGCGGCCTGGTCCAGTCCGAACAGGAAGGGTGTTGGCTGGTTGCCCAGCCACGCGTCGAGCATGCTGTCGTAGAACTGGCTGTCGCGGTGATGGCGCTGTCCGCCCGGCAGCTCGATCGTGCAGTCCACCGCGGCGTCGCTCGCCTCGCACGCCAGGCGCATCGAGGGGCCGTTGCGGTGGAAGTAGTCGTCCTTCTGATCACTCGCCGGGTTCGCGACGTCGACGGTGAACAGGCCGCCGTCGTTGGCGAAGGTGTCGCTGTCGAACTCGCCGACGCCGCTGTCGGAGAACAGGTCTGCGCGGAGGGTGAGGGTGTGGATCCGCCCCCACAGCCAATCTGAGGGATCGCCGAGCTCGCTGCGCAAGAAGGCGCCCGCCGAGGACAGCGCGGCGGCTACCGTCTCGGCGCGCGTCTCCACGCCGCCGGGGGTCGATTCGTCGTCCCAGTAGGTACGGCTGAGGCTGCCGGGTGCAGTGAGGGCGAAGACGAGGGCGCTCGCGAACGCCGAGCCTTGCACCCCCGCGGCGGTCAGATCGTCGCCGAAGGTCATCTTCATCAGTCGCGACCAGGCGACGTGGAAGGCGGCGCAGCCGCGGGCCGACGCCGACGTGGCCGGGTCGGCGGACCCCTCCGGGTCGGTCCCGGTCAGCCCGGTCGGGCACTCGAAGTCCCAGTCGGAGAGCGCATCGACCACGGCCTGCGCGTCGGCGTCGAGGGTCGCGGCGGCCACCGCCTGCAGGATTGCCGGCGTGACCGTCTCGCCGACCAGCGAGTGCACGTCGGCCTGGATCGACTGCATGCTGGCGAGGTCGTGCTGGGGCTCGTCGGCGAGGCGCTCGACGATGCGCTGGTGGCGGTAGCCCTGGTCGACGAACGACTGCATGAACGGCTGGCCGTCGTTGGTCGGATCGCCGTCCTGCAGGGCGCCGGTCATGTCGTTGTTCGCCGTCGCCAGGAATCCCTCCGGCGGATTGATCGCCTGGGGCAGATCCTCGTACGGGATCGGATCACTCCATTCGGCGGAGCCGTCGCCCGGCAGCGGCAGCCAGGGCGGCAGGTCGGCCGACGCCCACGGCCGGCTCGGCAGACGCAAATAGGGGAACCAGCCGATGTCGCCGGCGCGATCGATGACGACGAAGTTCTGCCCCGCCGAGGTGATGTTCTCGAGCGCCTCGCGCGCCTCGTCGACGGTGGTCGCGCTGGCCAGCCCCAGGAGGAAGTTGATGTCGGTGTCGGAGTCGTGGCCGATCCAGCGCACGGTCAGCGCCGAGTCGGCCGTCTTGGACAGGATCGGGCCGTGGTGCGGCACGTACTCGTATTCCTCGGTGACCGGCTGAGCCATCCCCGACACCTCGATCTCGAAGGTACCGGTCTCGATCGCCACCTCGCCGCCGTCGAACAGGACCGCGTCGTCGGTGTCGTTGAGGGTCTCGACGTAGACGTCGGCGCCGTCGAAGTAGGTCGTGGTGGCGCCCCAGGCGATGTCGTCGTTGTGGCCGAGCACGATGCCGGGCAGACCGGCGAACGAGGCACCGGCCACATGCAGCGCTCCGCCGCCCGAGCTCTTGGAATCCAGGTTGACCAGGTACCAGACCGCTGGATGGCTGAGGAACAGGTGCGGGTCGTTGGCCAGGAGGGCGGAGCCGCCGCCGTGTTCGGGGCCGACCACCCAGTTGTTCGAGCCGCGGCTGGCCGGCTGGAGCTCGGGCGCAGGCCGACCGGGGACCGCGAGCGCCCGCTCGAACAATTCGCGTGCCTCCCGCATCCGGCGCTGCAGCCGCGTCCCGGCGTCGCCCCGCCGCGCCCGGCGGAGCCCCGCCGCGTCGACCGGCGGCAAGACCGTGCTGGACGACGCCGGCCGCAGGCCGAGCAGATCCTGCGCCACGGCGGCGGGCAGCTTGCCGTAGGCCTCGCCCATCCGGATCTCCGTCTGCGAGCTGTCGTTCAGGTTCTCGATGAGGGGCAGGATGCAGGCGACGCTGTCGAGCGGCTCCCAGTCGTCCTGGATCGCGCTCTGGTCGATGATGCTGAAGGAGTACTCGTCGGACAGCGCGGCGCCGTTGCGATCGGCGGCCAGATCGGCCAGCCAGGCGTTGACGCCGCGGCTGTAGGCCTCGAGCGCCGCGACCGTGCGATCGTCGGCCGCTGCCAGGATGCGCTCCTCGAGCGGCGTCCCGTCGCGGTCGGTCATCATCATGCGCCAGAAGCGGTCGGTGTCGAGCGTGACGGCGCCCGCCAGCGCCGAGAGCCGGCCGCGGCCGAGCCGCCGCCGCAGGTCCATCTGCACGAACCGGTGCGCGGCGTGGAAGTAGCCTTCGGCGGCGAAGCAGTCGGCATCGCTCTCGCAGCGCGCATGGAGGATTCCATGCTCGTCGAAGTAGACCGAGACGGGGCCGTCGAGCCCGTCGATCGCGATCACCTGATCCCAGCTGGCGTCCGGGCCGCCGCCGTCGCCGCTGCCGGAGCCGAGGTTATCGCCACAGCCGGCAGCCAGCACGACCGAGAGAGCCAGCGACGAGACGAGAGCGGGCCTACCTGTCCTCATGGTGCGGAAGCTACTACGCATGCCCGCAAAAGTCCTGCTGGCGACCGCACCAGGCGGGCGGCATGATGTCGCCCATGCGACGCCTCGTTCCCGCGATCGCGGCCGCCCTGGCGCTGGCCGCCGCGGCTCCGGCCCTGCGCGCTCAGGCCGACCTCGAGCTCGTCGAAGTCCGGGTCGACCCAGCCACCCTCCACACCGCCGGAGTCCAGGTCCTCATCCAGGGCGACAACGACCACGACGCCAGCATCTCGGTGCGCTTCCGGCCGTCTGACGGCGGTGACTGGCGAGACGGTCCCGCCCTGTTCCGCGTCCGGCCCGAGAGGGTGAGCGAGCCGGTCGCGGCGCAGTTCGCCGGCAGTCTGTTCGACCTCGCGCCGGGCACCCGCTACGAGGTCGAGCTCCACGCGGTCGATCCCGACGGGCTGGACGACACCCGCACCGTCGAGGTGGCCACCCGCCCGCTGCCGCCGTCCGATCCTGCCCATCCGCGCCAGGTCGCGGTCGGTGACGCCGACCAGCTTCGCCAGGCGCTGGCCGCTGCCGAGCCCGGCGACGTCGTCGAGGTGGCCGACGGCACCTATGCCGGTCCATTCACCCTCGATGCCAGCGGCACGGCCGAGGATCCGATCGTGCTGCGCGGCGGCGCTGGCGCGGTGCTCGACGGCGGTGGCTGCGATGGCTGCAACGTGCTCGAGGTGTACGGCAGTTACGTCCAGGTGGAAGGGCTCGCCCTCGCCCACGCCACCCGCGCCCTCCGTTTCCTCGGCGCCGGCGCGACCGGGAACGTTGCCAGCCACCTTCACATCCAGGACGTCGTCCACGGGATCGGATCCAGCACGGATCAGACCGGCTTCACCATCTGCGACAACGTCATCGAGGGCCGACTGGAGTGGCCGTGGACCTTCGCGGACGACGCGACGTCGCACTGGGACGACCGCGGAGTCGACATGAACGGCAGCGGGCACGTGGTCTGCCACAACCTCATTCGCGGGTTCGGCGACCCGGTGGTCAACAAGCACCGCCTGGTTCGCGCCTGGGACGTGTACGGCAACGACATCTACGACGCCTTCGACGGGACCGAGCTCGACGAAGGGGAGGGCAACGTTCGGCTGTTCGGCAACCGCTACACCAATGTGATGGCGCCCATCAGCATCCAGCCGGTGTTCGGCGGCCCGGCCTACGTCCTGCGCAACGTGCTCTACAACGTCCCCGACGAGCAGGTGAAGCTGAAGTCGCTCGGTGGCACCGAGGAGCCGAGCGGCGCGCTCATCTATCACAACACCTTCGTCAGCCCCGAGCTGGCGCTGAACCTTCAGACCCCGATCACGCAGCACAACTTCGTCATCGGAAACAACCTCTTCGTCGGACCGGAGGGGCTCGCCGGCAGCCGCACGGTCGAATGGACGGCCGTCATCGACGGCGGTCGCTTCGACCACAACGGCTACTACCCGGACGGCGGCTTCTGGTTCGGGGTGGTGGACGGCAACGACCGCACCTATGACAGCTTTGCGGCTGTGCTCGAGGCCGGGGAGGTCGAGCCGAACGGGGTGCTGCTGGAGCGGCCGATCTTCGCCGGCGACGCCGTCGGCCCGCCCGGGGACGGCATGGCGGCCGGCGAGCCCCCCGACTTCGCGCTCGCCCCGGGCTCCGGCGCGATCGACCGCGCTGAGCTCATCCCGGGCCTGAACGGCCACTTCCTCGGCGACGGGCCCGATCTCGGCGCGCGCGAATCCGGCTGCGCCGAACCGATCTACGGTCCGCGTCCGGCCGGCATGGAGGCGGTGACCAACCGGGTCGATTGTTCCGCCGACGACGACGGACTCGATCCCGGGCCGGACGGAGGCCCGGGAGACCAGACCGGTCCGGACGGCGACGACGGCTGCGGTTGCGGCACCGGGTCTTCCGGCGCGCCGCCGGTCGCGCTTCTCGTGCTGGTCGCCCTCGCCGCGCTCACGCGGAAGCGCCCCCGCTGAGCCGATGCGAGGAGCCGATCTCGCGCCCTGGCCCGGTCGGACGACCGGAGCTACGCTGACGATCGATGGTGCGCCTGCTCCCCGCAGTTTTCGCGCTCACGTGCGCCTGTAGCTCGAAAGGGGCTCCGGCGGATGCGCCGCAACGCGACGAGCAACCGCCGTCGCCTGCTGGCCAGTCAGCCCGGGCAAGCTCGAAAGGAACCAGCGTGAAGCCGTGGATCCGTGTCGCGGCATCGGTCGTCCGGCCCGAGGCTGTCGGCCTGTGGCGCGTCCCCGCCGACGAGCGCGAGCGCACCATCTCCGCCACGGTCCGCGGCCACCCGGGGACGACACGCTTCCTCTATGACGGCGAGACCGTCACACTCTTCCTCCTCAGCGAGAAGGACTGGATGTACCGGAGCCGCGACGACCACTACCGCCTCGCCGCCCGCTGGCAGGGGGACCTCTTGC
>Ga0111538_10000683_pt1 | contig 46528 bp, 67 predicted proteins | sample SoiMethybrSBSTD1_FD_79669 | JGI IMG/M metagenome (GOLD analysis project Ga0111538, IMG submission 79669) | Bulk soil microbial communities from a Populus tree surrounding site in Tennessee, USA - Soil MetaG P. TD hybrid SBSTD1 (version 2)... | ecosystem: Environmental > Terrestrial > Soil >...
GCGGAAAGTTTCACGTCGAACAGTCGTTAAAGACCTGTTTAAGCATCCCAGCAACGGCGATGCGTGGGCCATCGGCGTGCAGCGGTCAAACGGTTTTCATATCCGCCGCATTGTCTGGGGTTTACTGATGGCGCAGTGTGAGCGGCGCGCTGGCGAACAGGTACGCCGCGCAACGATCTTGGTGGAGCGCAAATTCAAGCGCAGAGCCGACCTGATGCGGAGGAACGGATGGACAAGATCAACCTGACGCTGACAACCGGCGAGGACAAGACCAGCGCCGTGGTGCATCTAAACGCTTCGTTTGAAACCCGCGAAATGGCGATCGACTTCCACGCCAAGATCGCGGCGCTGTGCCGGGACGCCAGCCGCGTCAAGGTCAGCAGCGTGGCCGGCGACTTCACATGGCCATTGAAACGGTTGCAGCGGGCGTAATGGGCGCCGAAGAAAACTTGACATTTTTCGTCTGCGCCGTTTGTGGCGGCACATTCCGCTATGGTCGCGGCAAGGTCGGCGTGCAGAAAGAATTACAAAAGATGATGCCGGACAGCGAAGTGCGGATGGCATGCCATGAGTGCCATAGCAAACTGAAAGCGCAGGCTGCCGGCGATGACTGATCTGCGGCGCATAGCGGTGGGCTGGGCACTGGGCGCGGTCGTCGGCCTCGGTGTGGTGTGGTTCGACGTAAATTTATGGGCAGCGGTGCCGGTGGTGTTTGTGGTGACGTTTCTGGCAGCGTTGACGATGACCGAAAAACCCGGAAAGAAAATTTAGGCGGGAGGGGTTGCCCCCGCTTTTTCCACCACGATCGGGGGGTGGCAGGGGGCAAGTAGTGATAATCGCCCTACCCCCAGTAGCCGCTGCGGCACTAGGCTAACCTTGCATTGCTGTGACAGAGGTACGGGCGTCTATGTGTCACAAACCAGCGCCGCTATCAGGGGAATCTGGGGACATGGAAGCACGGCGCTGGCTGTGACGCGCTGCTATATCGCGCGAAGTTTTTGCGCCTTGTCAATTTCAGCGTCTATTTCCTCGGCGGACATTGCATGCGGCGGTTTGCTTCCATCGGCGCGAGAGTCAAAGCCATAGAATTCAGCAAGTGTACGGCCAGCACTCGCGCGCGCTGATGCAGGCGCCTTACGATCTTTTAAAATGGACAGTAATTCTTCCCTAATCGTGTCCGCTAAGGTTCTAGGTATTCCTTTCGGCATTTTTATCTGTCCACCTCTTCCACCGTCGCGCCGGCAGTTTATTACGTTTGCGAAGCTTGGCACGTTTGCGCGCTGCTACCACTTGCCGGCCGCCGTGACATAGACAAAAATCACAGCCGTTGACTGCTACGGCGCCGCATTGCGTTCCACTTGCTTTTATCTTTTTGCAGCGCCGTCTGTTAACCATTCCCGGCAGCATGCGAACTTTTATGCTCGCTGCCTTCCATGCGATGTTACCAGACTGCGGTAGAGCCATTGGACCTGCCTTTGTGACCGGACATCCCGGACAGGACAACACACTATGTGTGTGTTGTCCTGTCCTGTCCGGATTATGTCAAAGGACAAAAGGCAGCTTATGTCCGTAACTGTCCTAGTCCTGTCCTGTCCTGAAAAGCAAAAAGGCCCGTGCTACCGGGCCTTCTCACTAGTCGTTAAAGACCTGTTTTTATTTCTGCGCGTCAATCCATGCGCCAAGGTCCGCAATAACCTTTTCACCAAGCTTGGCTGTCAGCCGGGTTCCGTACTTCTGGCCGGTGATGTGGCCGGCCGTCGCCAGCATATTCTTTGGCGTATAGGCGCTATTCACCCTCATTCCCGTCTCTAGGTAGAACGCAATGGCGCGCCGTATCGCCATTGCCCGGAAAACGTAGGGCGGTGATGCTTTCGCAAGGCCCAGCGGTGACGTTCCGGGTATCGCTTCCACTTGTGGCGTTTTCATTTTTGGTCCTTTCGGTTGGTTGGTCTGGACTCATCAGTGGCGGCCTTACCGCCAGAGGCGCCTAGGGCGCCTTTCGTCCTAGCGCTTGAACCGTGAGCAGTGACTAATCACAGCGGCCCAGCGGCCTTTATCCCGCCAGATGGCGCCCAGTGTGCCTTCGCCTTCCCAGCCGTGGGTTGTGGCGTCACACTTCAAGCCATTGTCCGCCAGCCAGTTGCGGCAGACCTGAATATCATCGCTGTAATAGTATCGCGCCCCGTTGGTACTTTTTTCTTCCATTGCTTTGGTCCTTTCGGTTGGTTGGTTGCAGCTTAGTCCACCAGCATGGTGCCGGGAACAAACCAGATCGAGGCATTACAATCCAAGGGACGAGTCCCACGCCCAGTCAGATGGCCGAGGTAGTACAGATCCCAAATAACCGCATCGGTCTGGAAGTAAGAGACAAACATGGCGCTAGTCCTTTTTGGTTGGTTTCAACTTACCCCCAGTTGTTACAGCCCTTCCCACATGGTGTCAATAGGGATATATACTCTTTTTGTGTATATTCGTTAAAAACCTTGCCCCGCTACCTCAGTACCCGGACAGCCATTTAAACTCACCAGCGGCCTTCTAATTGGGTCGCTGTAAACCATTGCGCCATCACGCAATTAATCCGCATTATGGAACATATACCCCTATTGACACCGTATCCCTATCGGGTATATGACACCTATACCAACTAACCAAAGGACCAAGGACCATGAAAAAAGACCTGTATGCTACCGTGACAAACAAAATCCTAGCGGAACTGGAGTCGGGTTCCGCGCCATGGGTCAAGCCATGGTCAGCTACCGCCGGCCGTAACGTGCCCTGCAATGCCGATACTAACCGGCCTTACAGTGGCGTTAATATCGTTCTGATTTGGGGAGCCATGGCAGCTAACCCGCAATGGATTGCCCCGCGTTTTTTGACGTTCAAGCAATGCCAAGCGCTTGGCGGTCATGTCCGCAAAGGCGAGCACGGAACGCAAATCTATTTCGTTAAGCCGCTACTGTTTAAGGACAAAAACAAGCCGGCACTGCCCGATGGTTCCGACGATGTCCGCCGCGTCACCATGTTGCGCGAATTCACAGTCTTTAACGTGGCGCAATGCGACGGCCTTCCCGCCCGCTGCCTTGGTATTGAGGCGCCCAAAGTGCGCAACAAAGGCGAGCGGGACTCCGTGATTGACGCCTTTATTGCAACCATTGGCGCTGATTTGCGGCATGGTGGCGATCGCGCCTTTTACGCTGCCGGCGAGACGCGCGACTGGATCCAGTTGCCCGAATTCGCCGACTTCAAGGCGCCGGCACAATACTACGCCACAAGCTTCCACGAGCACGGCCATTGGACGGGCGCCAAATCGCGGCTAGATCGCGAATTCGGCAAGCGCTTTGGCGATAAGGCCTATGCTGCCGAGGAACTTGTGGCAGAACTTTGCGCGGCCTTCCTTTGCGCGGAGTTTTCCATTGATGGCGACTTGCGCCATGCCGGGTACATCCAGAACTGGATTAGTCTGCTCAAAGCCGACTCCAAGGCCTTTTTCACAGCGGCAAGCAAGGCGCAACAGGCGGCCGACTATCTCCGGCAATTCGCCTTGGCCGATACCGTCAAGGAAGCAGCATAGGCAGAAACAGGGCGCCGCTGGGCGCCCTGTCCGGCCGTTATGCGGCCGCTGATGACGCCAACCAAAAGGACCAAAGGACATGCTTATCAATTCAATATCAGACCTGCGCAAAGCCTTCCGGCATGGGCCGTACGCTTGGCCGGGCGGGTATCCCTGCTATTTGCTTTTGAGCGATGGCGAGGCGCTGTCATTCAAGGGTGCCAAGGCAAATCGGCGCCTATTGATTGAGGCCTTGGCCGAATACCAGACAAACCCCCATGAGCGAAGCGGCTGGCGCCCTATCGCCTTGGATGTGAACTGGGAAGAGTCGGGCCTGCTTTGCGTTCACACTGGCGAGGCTATCGAATCCGCCTATGGCGAGGTGACACCATGAGTGATCCAACCAGAGACGACATGCTGGCCTTCCTTGCCGGCTATTACGCAGACGAATTCGATCAGGAAGAGGCAATCTACTGGTTTGCAAACGACTGGCATGGTGGCCAGTGGTCGAATCTTTATGCGGCCTTGTGTGCCTCTCCGTTCAAGCCCGGACCTATAAGCAGCGGCCCGGAGGCCGATGGCATGGGCGCCCTGCTCTACCGCGAACTGGAAACAAAATTTGCAGCCGACTAACCAACCAAAGGACCAAGCAAAATGAAAAGCGATAAAGAGCCACCGGCCGAATTCGGCCCGGCCTATGACATCGACTCCGCTACACTGAAAAAGCATCGGCGCGCGGCCAGAGGCGGCCTTGCCGGCATGTCGCGCGGTGAGATTGTCGAATATGCCAATGCCGTGGAAGCGGCCGTATTGGCCAAGCAAAAGTCACAGCTTGCACGAGCCGGCGAAGTCATGCCGGCGCCGCATTGTGCAAGCGGAACGTGGCACACGACCGGCGCAGCCATTCACAAGGCAATGCAGCAAAAGCAGCGCGCGGCCTTGCTGGCATGCCCTGCGCAGATCAGGCGGGAGCGAACCCCTAAGCAGTGGGCCGATATGTACGCCGAGGCAATGGCCGACAAACGCAAGCGCGAAGCAGAATCCATGCGGGTGGCGGCATGACCGTACACAGCACAAACGACACCAACGCGCGGCTGTCCGCAGTCATTAAGGAAGTGGACGGCCTCATCCAGTGGGCAGAGCAGGACGCGCAGCATGCCATTTTGCACGATGCAAAAAGCACCGCAGCCGACGACAGACGGCGCCGCAATGCGCTGGTGAAAGCCCGCGATTATCTGGGCAAGTGCCTACGCTAGTCCCTATCGAAGCACGGCCGCAGAGTCGGCCGTGTCACGATAGCGATACGCGCTATCACAACCAACCAAAGGACCAAAACAATGGCAAAGCTTATCCTTACGACCTATCCCGCGAAGCGGGAGGGTTATGGCGACATGCTGGGGATTATATTCAACGGCACTCATCCGCTGCCGCAAAAGACCGTAGAGATAAGACGCGCGGCCGATGCGCTGGCAGAACTGGAAACATATAAGCAGGAAGCCGCAGCGCTGGGCGTTCCGCTTGCCGTCACCATGCGGATTGCAAAGGGCGACCGTTCGCCGGCTGGCTTTAAGGCGCTGATGCAGCCGCACTATCACGCGGTTAACGTCTAACTATAATAACTATCCCTCATACCCCTATTGCACCGAGTAGCAATAGGGGTATATAACCCAGTTAACAGCTTACAGTCAGTCAATCCCCAATTAACGCCAACGATGGAGTTATGACCGTGCAGACCAAATATCCCGAATTGAAAGTTCACGCTGATCGGATCGCAAATGAGGCATGCCGGTTAATTAATGAGGCCGCGCGCAGCACAAACAGCGAAATGCCATATAAATCCCAATGGATACTGGAAACGGTTATTGCTGACTTGGAAAGGCGAGTTTAGCCGTTAACAGCTTACATATGAGGCGGAGGCAGAAATGACCCCAACATCCCGCAAATTACGGATGCAAGCCGAGGGGTGCATCAAGGGCGGTGACAGATATTGGGCGGATAAGCTCCTAAAGCACGCCAGAAAACTAGAGGACGCTCAAGCTAAACGCTATGCCGACAAATTGGCGCGGTCAAAATCCGCCCGGTATCAAGCGGCTGTGCGTTAACACATTCACAGCGAAACCAACCAAAGGACCAAGCAAATGCCGCGCAAAGTGGACGTTCACGACCTTGAATTATTCACCATCAACACGGGCGAATTCTACAAAAAGCACCTTGCCCTAGTCGGCAAGCCGCTGGGCGAATGGTTGCTGCATGTACAGGAATCCGCCCTCCCGCTTTACTGCCGGCAGATCGAGCCGGTGACGGCAAGCGAATCCACCAAGCTGACCGTGGCGCGCAATCTCATGGGCTATTACCGGCGCCATGCCGATGAGACAAAGGCGCTGGCAGATTCCGAACGGAAGGCAGAATGGAAATATGACGGCTATCAAGATAACGATGGCTATTTTGACTACTCATTCTCCGTTGTTGGCAACCTGCGCAAAATGTACCGCGTCACCTACAGTATGGATGACGCTAAATGGTACGGCACCATTACAACGGCCAAGACCGATGACGGGCCATTCGACCGTGATGAGACAATGCCGGCCGAGTTAGTTGAATTCCTCAAGGCGCTAATCCCCGTGGCAGACATGGGACCAACCAACCAAAAGGACCAGACAAATGTTTAAGCAGGATTTTAAGTCATACGTTTGCGAAGGCGACCGTATCACTTGCGAAGTGGACGGCCTTACCTGTATCGCAACGCTACATGATGACACCGACTCAGGCCGGCCGGATCAGATGCAGGATGGATTCTGGCCCAGCCTTGACCCAGCCGACGCTGGCTATATCGGCCCGAAGTCAAAGCAAACCCTAGCCCGTCACCAAGCCCGCGCGGCCGATACTATGGCCGCATGGGAACGCGGGCTTTGGTCCTACTTTGGCGTGACTGTCACGGTTGAAAAAGACGACGTTCGCCTGACCGGCGACTATTCGCATGCGCTCTGGGGCATTGAAGGCAACTTCCCGCCACGGCGCCGCAACCAGAACACCAACCGCTACTTCCGCGATGTGGCGAACGGATTGCTTGACGAGGCCTTGGCCGCTGCCAAGGCCAAGCTTGAATCATTGTGCGACTGTGAAAAGGAGACTGCATGACTAAACGCGGATTTAAGGCCGCACTTATCGACCTGAAGCTAGGCACTGCCAGCAAGGCAACCATGCGGGCGCTAGGCCTAAGCAGGTCACAAGTGCAGCGACTTGCGCACGGCCAACAGAAAGTAAGCCGGCAGACCGAACTGCTTTTGTTCATGTACCAAAAGCACGGCATACCGAAGCTGCTGCCCGGTGAACATGAGTAACGGGTTCATCCCCATGGCAATCGTTCTGGGCGTATTGCTCTGGGTCATAATGGACGACGCCTACTAGCTTCCACCAACCAAAAGGACCGCCGAGCATGATCGCCATGCTGCTCTGTTTAGTTATGTTGATAGGCTGGCTCGCTATCGGCGCTTTCGTTCTATGGGCCGAAAGCCCACACCACCACCAACCACAAAGGACCAAACAAAATGAAGAAAATTAAAATCACCCATGTCTGGCACACCGATGAAAATGCCGGGAGCCGTGACAGGTTTTTCGCCACCGATAAGGAAGCCTTCAAGTATCTGCTTGAAGTGCATGGCGTCGATGTCACCACAATGAAGTGGATGGGCAAGACCAGCATCCTTGAGGCGCGCGGACACCCGGCCGGCGTTCGCATGACCGGGCTGGCAGTGCCGGCAACGGCCAAGGGCATCGCCAAGCTGCTCGACTCTCTGTTTGAGGGGCAGCAGTGATGATTGACCTTTACGGCGTCATCCTAGGCCTTGGCCTGTTATGGCTGTTTGGCAAAATCTGGGACGTTATAAAACTCCATCGCCTTACCGGGCAGTTGCAGCAAGAGATACGCGAGCGGGAGAAACAATGCGACGCAAAGCATTGATTGCCTACTATCGGGTATCAACGCAGCGGCAGGGACGGAGCGGGCTGGGCCTTGAGGCCCAGCGCGCGGCCGTCGCCCGTTTTGCCGAGGCAGAACGGTTGCCGGTGATTGCTGAATATACCGAGGTCAGGACCGGCAAGGGCGCCGATGCGCTGGAGCGGCGGCCGAGGCTTGCCGCTGCGCTCAAGCAAGCCAAAAAGGACGGCGCCTATATCGTTGTTGCCAAGCTTGACCGGCTGTCCCGCAACGTCGCTTTCATATCGGCGCTGATGGCCAAACAGGTGCCGTTTGTCACCGTCGAGCACGGACTAGAGGCGGATCCATTTCTGCTTCACATCTACGCGGCGGTGGCCGAGCAGGAGCGGCGCCGAATCTCACAGAACACCAAGGCAGCGCTCAAGGCCTGTCGGGAGCGTGGCGTCAGGCTTGGCTCAAGGAAAATAGGCGACCACAACAGGCGCGAGGCAAAACGCCGAGCGTTTGAATTGCGCCCTGTCTTTATCGAATTGGCGGAACTGAGTGCTAACGCCATCGCTAGGGAATTGAACAAGCGGAAAGTCGAGACACCAACCGGGGCACCTTGGTCAGCCAAGACCGTGCTCCGGGTGCAAGCCCGCCTCTGAGTTGGTGGTGTGTTGCTGCACACGCCACATCAGCACCACACCATCTAGGCCGGCATACGTCGCAATAAAGCGGCGCATGTCGGCCTTCTTATTGATGCGCTCCCATGCCTTGCGAATAGTGTCATTGCGCTTGTCTGGATCCCCCGTCGAGGGATACTTGCGGGCGAAGATGGCGCGCACTTCGCTGTCAGGCACGGCGCGCACGACCGGATAACCCGGACCCGGCGCCATCATCTTGCCGCTGCTTATCAGGGCGTCATCCAAGGCATCTAGCAACGGCCTGATGGCGCCATTCGGCCGGCCACCCGGATGCTTGGGCAGGTTGCCATCATCCCATTGCACCGTCATTTCGCGCAGTGGGTCACCGTCAGGATCCGGCCCCATGTCTATCGGCGTCAGGCGGAATCCAACCTCATCGCCGGCTGGCCCACCGCGCATTTTGCGGACAGCGAGCCGCAGATTCCGCAGCACTCCGGTCTGTGACTTCTCGCCGAGCACACTGAGCACAAAGTCGGCGGAAGCTTCCTTGGCCGAGGATCCGCGCGGCCCGCGTGACTCGTCCTTACCGAAATGATCGACCACGATAACCACGGCCCCTGTCGCGGTAGACAGTTGCGCCAGCAGATTCATAACCCGTTGAGTCTCGCTGGCATCGTTTGCATCCTTGAAGTCGGCCGCAGCCGATAGAGTATCCACGCAGATCAGGACCAGATCGCAGTCGTATTGCTCGCGACATTCATGCTGCATGCGCTGGCAGAACAGCAGCATTTCCTGAAAGGCGTTTTCAGCAGTCAGGCGCGGGCAGTTAGTAACCCACTTGAACGGCATGCGTTTGACATCTTCGCCCTGCTCGGCAAACCACGGCGCAATCTTGGCCTTGCGCAATCCTTCCCAGCGCTTGCGGATTTGGCTAGGCGCTTCAGCGGCAAACAGCAGCACACCGCCGGGGCGCTCGACATGACGCAAGGCAAAATCGCGCTCAAGGATGACGCATTGCACCAGATCAAGCACGGCAAAGGTCTTACCCATGCCGGTCTGGCCGGCCATCAGGCCGACGCCTGACTGCGGTACAACGCCCTTGACCAGCCAGCCCTGCGCCGGCTGCTCATCCGGGTCGCCCTCCCACTGGCCTTTGTAGGCGTCCGACATCCACGACGCCTTGCTGCCGTTGGCCTTATGCGACCAGTCGGGCAACTCATCCCGCGTCGATCTGGATGTGTAGGGCCGCAGTTCTTTAACCATGCAGGAAGTCGGCGAAGTCGCAACCTTCGTCCTCTGGGGTGTTGATGGTGACGTGACGGTGTTTGTTACTCCATCGCGCAAGGCAACTCTCGGCGGCGTAGATCCCGGCGCCGTCATTGTCGGCCCAGATGGTCAACTCGCCGACGCCAAACATAACCGGAAAGTTCTGGATGGCGCCGGCGCTGCCAACGGCCCAGATCGGTTTATGACTTGCGGCATACAGAGCCAAACCAGTCTCAAGGCCTTCGCAGATATTGAGCACGGGGCAGAATCCAAGCACGTCATAAAACGTCTCCTGCCTGCTCGACAGCTTCATGGCACAACCACCGACCGGACCAAGCATCTGGGCGCCATCCTTGTGACCATCTGGCGTCAGGTAGATCCGCTGAATTGCTTTCGGGCGATCGGTCTGGTCGTCGCGGAACAGTGCCATCAGCGCCGGCTGTCTCGCTTTGCCGCGCGGACACTGAGGATGATAGCGAATAATCTCCGACGCACGGAAGGCAGGAAGCACCAGATCACGGCTATGCAGATACGTTTCCGCCAGCGTTGCATGGGCATCCTCGCCCTCCTTCCAGATCCGCATGGCCAGATCTGACAGCGGTGCCAGCAACGGTTGATTGTCTGGATCTGCGCGGCGCTTGGCTTCAACGGCGTCGATAAGTTCAAAGCCCGGCGTCTCACGGTTGGGCGGATCGAGGCGCCGACGCTGCACGAGGTCGCTGGCCGAATTCCACAACCCGCGCCGCTTCAAGACTGCAATTACGTCGCGCGGATCACAGCCAGCAAGGCAGCGCACTTGCACGTTTTCTCTACCGTCGAACACGATCAGCGACGGCGACCCGTCCTCATGTGCCGGACAGCGACAAGCCCACTGCCGGCCGGAACGCTTGCCGCCGAGTGCGAGGGCGATGTGTTCGGCGTCCATCATTTCCGGCGCCCCCACATATCCATGATGTCGGCACCAGAAACGTCGATGAAGGCATTGTCTCGGATTGCTGTGCCGCCATTGACTGTCGCCCGCGTCATCGTCTTTTCAATGCGAAATTTAACCAGCCAGCCCTGTTGCGGCGTGAACATCTTGACGCGCAACAGCACGGCATCCGGCACCAAATAAATCAGGCCCCAATATTCAACTTGCAGGCCCATTGCCATCCTGCGGCCCTTCAATAACTTTTCAAATGTGAGCAGCCATTCGTTGCGAAAGTTGTATTGCATGTCGCCGAGAGTAATCTGACGGCAACTCGTTTGGGCGACAGCCTTCAGCACGTCATTCATTGACATGATTGCATCGACATCGGCCGGCGTATCTTTCGGCGTTTCGATGTAGCTGCTCCCCGGCCAAACCTGCTTTATTATTTCGACGGCCTGCTGCTCTTGCAGGAGTGTGATGGCGCCATTCGGCGTGTTGATGTCGAGGCTCATGCCGACACACTGACGCGCAACGCGCCCCAGCGTTTCAGCGCAGCGACGGCATCCGTGAAGTTGTCGCACCAGACATACGGATAGCCGTTGAGACAAGCCCACTCCATGAAGGCGAATTGAAAGTCCGACAGCTTTTGACCCTTGCGCTTCAGTTCAAGGAAGTGCGCGTGGCCGGGTCGCGGATCCAAGGAAAAGGCGCGTGGCGCGAGCAAAATAAAATCCGGCCATCCGACCTGCACGCCCATGCGTTTTAATCGCATGGCAGTGCCGGGGTGTCGCCACTCGCCGGCCGGGAAATGCGTCCAGCGCCAGCCCGGTGTTTGCCAACGACGCAGGATGTCGGCGACCATGAAGTGAGTGTTTATTTCCTTCGCCGGCGGGGCTTTCACGCCGCGCTGCCGCTTGCCCTTAAACAGAGACAACTGCGCCATGCGCGGATCCTTACGCCGCGCGGCTTTCCCATTGCACTGAGATGCGCGTCACGTCGTCTGCATTGTGGAAGTCAAACAGATCAACGCTGGCGCGGAAGCCACGTTCGGCAAGTTCACGATCGATCGACGGAAAGAATCTGGCGGGGATTGATTTGCGTTTGTCGCGCCACCAACAAATTTGCGGAGGGTATCTGCCGGTAATCCGTGCCGCCGCAACCACGCCACCGAGCGCACGGATCACATCATCGACAGTTGTGAGATGTTTTCTCGACATCCATTGATGAATCCGATGTTTCTGAAAATCATCAAGGTAAACACAAACTCGTGTCCGCTATTGTCCGTTTTCTGATGATGATAATTGTTGCAGGCGCATTACGATCATATTAAATCTGACATACGCGCAAAATGTCGGCGCGCAAAAACAAAATCCCGACGCCAAGGCTAACCGAACCGACTACCACGATCTTGCGTGAGAGGTAACTATTGCCATGCTGACTGAAGCCCAGAAAGCCTTGCGCAAAAATCACTTCACCGCGTCGATGGCGCCGGCGCTGATGGGCGGCGATCAGGAAAGGCTGACAGAGACTTGGAAGATCTGCACCGGGCAAATAGCGGAGCCGGACCTGAGCGATAACTGGCAAGTCGAAATCGGCAACCTGCTGGAGCAGCCGGCGCTTAACCGGCACGAGCGCAAGACCGGCCATGCGCTGACCCATCGCGGCGAATTCTATCAGCATCCGCAGCGCCGCTTTGTCGGCGCCACCGTCGATGCCGTGCGCGAGTTCGACCAGACCGTGATCGACGCCAAGTGTTGCGGCAGTTTCAATCCGCTTGACGACATCATTCGCTACTACACGCCGCAGGTCATCGTGCAGATGCGAAGCACCGGGTTACCACGCGGCGCATTGTTGATCTGTCATGGCTTTGCCGAGCCGCGCGAGTACGAGGTCGTTCCAGATCTGGATTACGAGCGCGAAGTGTGGAACCGCATTGACAGCTTTTGGCTGTGTGTCGAGACGTGGACCGAGCCGATCGCGCTGCCCAAGGCCACCCCGCCCGACCAGTGGCGCACCGTCAACATCGACAGGCCGGACTGTCCTGAGAACTGGGCGCCGGATATGCGCTCGCACCTCAATGTCTGGGGCCGCACCAAGGTCAGCGCCGAACTGCATGCCGAGGCCAACAAGGAAATCCGCAAGCTGCTGCCGGAAGATGTCGGCCGCGTCGAATACGGCGCCGTTTCGATTGTTCGCAATCGTGCAGGAGCAGTGAGCGTAAAGCGGCGGTAAGTATGTATGTGTAAGGAGTACTGTCATGTCCGAGAATTTGCCGACACTGGTGCCGCGCACGCTGCATGAGGCCATGGAATTTGCCGAGCGCATTGCTGACGGCAAGCTGGTGGCAAAAGACTTTCGCGGATCCCCGCCCGACATCCTGTCTGCCATCTCGCTGGCGCAGCGCTGGAATCTCGACATCTGGGCGGTGATGGAGCATCTGTCGATCATCCAAGGCAAGCGCATGATCGACGGGCAGCTTGCCGGCGCCCTCATCAATTCGCTCGGCAACATTCAATCCCCCATCCGGCACAGCTACTCCGGCGAAGGCGACGACCGCACCGTCAAGGCGTCGGCCACCTTTGTCGGCGAAACCGAGCCGCGCGAAATCGAGGTGCGGCTGGGCGATGCTAAGACTAACAATCCGATGTGGAAGAAGCAGATCGACCAGCAGTTAGCCTACACCGCTAACCGGGTCTGGGGCCGGCGCAACACACCGCAGCTTTTCCTTGGCGTCCACTTCCAAGGCGAGCCGCTGGATCTGGACGTTGGCGAGTTCAAGGAACTGCCGACCATCGCCGCGCCGCTGACGGCCGAGCAGGCTGCCGCCGAGGAAGCCGAAATCATTGGCGAGCCGGTGCAGGTCCACCCGCACGAGATTCCGAAGTCGGCAAATGAAGGCTGGCTGGAATGGGGCAAGCGCTTCATTGCCTATGTGCGCGCCGAGGCAACGCCGGAGGCGATCGCGCAGTGGCGGCAATACAACAACGACAGCCTTGAACTGTTTGCGAAAGAGGATCCCAAGCTTTACGAGGGCTTGATGACGCGCCTGCATGAGCGCGCCGATCAGTTGGAAAAAGTCGATGGTGGTCAAGGACAACGAGTTTCTGGTTGAGGCGGCGGCGTTGTGTGCCGGGCAGAATGTTGACGATGTGTGCATCCTTGCCATCTCGTTGCTGATGTCTGGAGTTCACCAGCGCACCGGCAGCAAGCAGGAGGCATTGGCGATGCTCGATGTGACGCACCGCATAATGCGCAGGTGTATGGATGACGAATACGACCATGTTGCAGCGACGGGAGAACTATATGAGTGCCGAAAGCACTAAAAAAAGTTTCTGTCGTAAGGATCTTGCAAGGCGGTGGCACAAGACAGACCGCACCATCCGGCGCATGCAAAAGCCGGAACATCGCTTTCATCTGCCCAAGCCCGACATGGGCGATCGGTGGTCGGAGGATATGATTCTGGATGTTGAGCGCAAATGGCGCAACACTTTGTCGCGCGGGCAGCAAAAGCATTATCGGGACATTTTCGACGAAGGGATTGCCGGGACGCTGCGGGCCATGCCTGCATGGCCGCCATTCTCCGGCAAGAGTCTGTCGCTGGCAGTGTCAAACCCCGCGTTAGCCAAAGTGTGCAGCGCTAACTACGACGACATCCTCTCCCGTTACATCTCCAAATACACCGAACTGCATCGGAGTGAGACGTGAGCGACAAGACGATCGCCGAAATCGCCCGCCGCGTTGCGATCGCCGCCGCGATCCAAGGCTATGAGCGCAAGCAGGAAGCAGCAAAGGACTTTGTAATCGTACTGACCGAACTGTGTGCGGCAGTCAGGCAGGAGCGTACCGAAAATGAACAACCCGCTGGCCAGTAGCGGCATTACCATGATCTCGCAGCACTATACGGTCGTGCGCGATGGCGCCGAGGTGGTATTGTCGCCGATGCAGTTTCGCATGCTGGAGATGATTGCAACCTCAGAGATTGGCATGACGCCGGAGGCGCTGTTTGACCGCCTGTATGCCGGCATGGATACACCGCTGCACGGCCGGCGCTCCATCCACATCCAGCGCGTGAACGCCAACCACAAGCTAGAGCCGCTGCGCGTCAGGATCACATCCAACCGCCGACACGGAGGCCCCGGCAGCGTGTACCGGGTGATAGCGGCATGACGGCCCTGCTGGCGGTCTATTGGGCAGATGGCGAGCGCGTGCGCGCGGTCGGGACGTGCAACGCGCATTGCTACAACGGCAAGCCGAAAGAGCACTGCACCGAGCAGGGCATGCGGCACTGTGTCTGTATCTGTCGCGGAAAGAACCATGCCGCCGGCTTGATGGCGGCGGTGCGCAATATCAACGAGGACCGCGTCGGCCTGCGCCGGCATTTCCTTGAGCACTTCGCCAAGGTCCACCATTACGATCCGGCCACGCTCACAGTCATCGACCGGCTGAAATACCAGAACCGAGCGCGCGCCAACCGGGCGGCGCGGCGGGCGCTGTTTCCGGCGCCGGTGCCGGTGGATGACCTGTTTGGGAAACTTCTGAAGCTTGACCAGCAAGGTCTGAGGACGGCGGGGGTTGAGTCCGATTCCCGCCACCCCGGAGGGGCCGAGCCGGTCGGGGGCGCGGCGGGGCGGGAATAGTCCCAAAACTCTAGGTATTACAAACACCTCGCCGCGCTTTATCTTTTTCGTAACTGTGCTAGGAGGGAGTCGGGCGGTGAAACTTGCGTATCAAATAGCGTACCCGCCCCGCGCCATGCGCGCCGAGGCGGCAGCGGCATATCTCTCCATGAGCAAGGCAATGTTCCTGCGGCTGGTGGAGGATGGCCTGATGCCACAGCCTACCCCGGTGCGATCAATGGTGACGTGGGATCGCAACGATCTTGATGACGCCTACCAAGCAATCAAGGACCACGCGCTCCCGGCTGAAAACTCCTTCGATAAGAACCAACGGGAACGCAAAAATGCCAAGACCAGAAAACCAACCGAAAAAGTTTAAGTATCTCTACCGCAAGAATGGCTGCACATACTTCCGCTCACCGATCGACGGCAAGCTGACGCCGCTGCCAAAGGAAGGCAGCGCCGAGTTTGATCGCGAGCATGCCAAGTGTCTCTACGGGCTGGCCAGCCGGCGCGCGGCAAAGGCCGACACCGGCACAACCCCGACGCCGCCGATCGCGCTCGATCCAACCAAGCGCATTACGGTTTATGAAAGCGGCAGCATCGGCCGCGCGCTGCTGGTCTACTTTGGATCCAACAAATTCCGCACCGGCACCAAGAGCGGCACCAAGACCAACTACCAGCGCAACGCCAACGTGCTGCGCGACCGGATCGGCGACGTGCTGTTGCGTGACATGGACGTTGACCGCATTGACATCTATTCGGAGGAAATCGCCGCCGAGTATGGCGCCACCGTTGCCGATGCCCATGTGCGGCTGATCTCGCTGGCGTGGAAGGTCTGCCGGAAATATGCCGAGTTCGGCATCAAGCTTTTGGCCAATCCGACCGAGCAGGCTGAGAAGCACTATGGCGGGGCCAAGCGTCCGCACCGGCCATGGACCGAGGACGAGCAGGATTTGTTCATGCGCACGGCGCCTGACTATTTGCGGCTGGCCAAGGTCGTGCAGCACTTCCTCGTGCAGCGCGGCGGCGACGGGGTCAAGATCAAGTGGACCGACTTCGACGGCAGGGGCATCTACATCACGCCGGAAAAGACCGACGCCATCCCCGACCCACTGCCCTATTACAACCGCTGCCCGAAGCCGCTGCTGGAGGCGCTGCGCACGGCGCCGCGTCTAGCCGAGACGATACTGGTCAACTCGCGCGGCAAGCCGTGGCATGCGGCGCGCGGGCTTTCGCATGCCTTCCGCAAGCACCTTATCAAGATCGGGTTGTGGCAGAAGGGCGCGCGCAATCCGGTGCTGCATGGGCTGCGCAAGAATGGCGCTTCCGAGGTGGCCGAGTTGCTGGTCGGCACCGCCGGCGTCAAGAGCGTCGGCAACTGGAAGTCAAATTCGCAAGCCGAGTGGTACGCCCAGCATGCGTCACAGGTGGCGATGAACGACTCCGTCGTTGATCGCTGGGATGAAGTGCTTGAGGCCAAGCGCAAGAAACGGGCACCCCGGCTGCGGGTGGTGAAATAGGATTGTATTCGGGTACAAAATTGGGAAGTAGGGGTGGGAAGTCGTTGATATTGCTCGCAGACACAAAAATTGGCGGTTTTACAGTTTGTAAGCGATTCCAGCAACTTCCCATACCCACTTCCCAATTTTTCTTCCACCCTGTGCCACTTTGTTCTCACCGGGAGTGCGGTGCCCCGGTGGGGCTTGTGGTCCTTTTGGGCATGCCGCCAATGAAACACGGGATGCGAAGCTAGTGCGCCCTAAACGCCAATGAACCACTATCTTGAAAATGACGCGGTGATTTCGGAGTGCGGGCAATATCGCTATTTGCTGCGCCGTGTTTGGGATAGAGCGAAGCCCCGCGCTCTGCTTATCATGCTCAATCCATCAACCGCTGACGCACGACAAGACGACGCCACCATCCGGTCATGTGTTCGGCTGCTGACAAGCCTTGGCTATGGCAGCATGGAGGTGGTCAACCTCATGGCATGGCGGGCGACCGACCCGAAAAACATTCCAGACAAGCCGTCACTGGCGATGGGCTGCGACAATCCCCGCGTGATCGAGGCCGCCGTTCACCGCTGCGACGTGGCAATTTGCGCTTGGGGAGCACATCCATATGCCCAACGCTTTGCGCGTGGCGTTTTAGATGTGGTGAACCTCTACCGACCGATGGCTTATTGCTTTGGCAAAACTAAAGCCGGTGCGCCGAAGCATCCACTCTATATCAAATCAGGAACGCCACTTGAGGCGTTTTCCGCCGCATAATGGAGAAAAGCGTGAGAACACACGCACTATGTCGGTCCTTACATAGATCACCAGACGCCCGGTGGATGGACCTCAGCCGGGGCCGGATGGTGCTCGGGAGTCGTGCCCCGATTCTCCGCCAGTTCAACGTATATGGCTGAAAACCACCGGGTTGTGCTGATCGCAAAAAATCGCAAACGAAATAATCTTGCGTTTTTTTGAATTGTCATCATTGACGTTTTTGCTCGACACAACCGAGCACCACTAAAAACAGATCCGATTCAACCGGATCGCGATTCACCGCACCGCTTGTTTTCCAGTCCAAATGATTTTTTTCGGGGGGGGTCCGCGTCAATGACGACGGGCGCAACCTGATCGCGAGTCGAGTCGGAATCGCGATTCTGGAAAAGTCGATTTGGTACACTGCGCACGCGAGTTCGGAATTGGACTCGTGCGGGCGCGTTGCCCGTGTTGTTTGAAAATTGCATCTGAAAAAACAGCGGCCCCCGCAGGACCAACCGCAGGGGCCGCCAAACCAACCAACCAAAGGACAAGTATAATGACAAAAGACCCTAAAGCCAAGCTTAACGACATCGAAACCCGCATGCGGCGCTGGCACACCCGGTTAACGCGGGCGTCCAATATGCTGCAAAAGCTGGAAAAACAGCGGCGGCGACTGGTGTCCCCGGTCAGGACAATGGCCGAACGCACCGCCGAACAGAAGGCAACCGGCAAGATGCCACCATTTGTCACGGTGACGCCTGAGCCGTTTGGCGTGGTTGAGCATGTCGCCGAGCAGCTAGACATTCCGCCCTTCCTCAATCGGGCGGATCCGCTGATCGCCGAAAAGATGACGGCAGCCCGCAAAAAGGCAGAGGCAGAAGCCCGCAAGGCCATGCCGCTGACCGGCAAGGCGGCGATTGACTACATCAAGGCCCCACCGAAAAAGCGGAAGGCCTAAACCTCACCCCGCCCGGTATATATACCGGGCGGGGTTTTCGTTTGTCAGTACGCCGCCGTGAGTCGGTCGGGGAATATCGTCGGAGCAGCAACCGCCATGTGGCGATGACGCGATCGCGCGCTGGCCACCATCGTCGTCGGCCGGGATCCGCATGCCGCTGCGCTTACGCCCACCTGCACATGCCCATAGTCAGAATGGCACCACTGCCCACCTTCAAACAGGCCATGGGCTGCGGCAATTCTGGCCGCCGTCGTTTTGTCGGGCAGGTGACAGCGGGCATCAACCCTGCCCCGCCCGGTCTGGCAAACGTCCAAGGCCTTGCCGCACGGGTGCATGCCGCCCGACCAGCACTTGCCCCGTCGGGTGCCGCCCATGAAACGCACGGTCGCGCCGTTCGCCTCAAGGTCATCAATGTAGGCTTGGAAGCGGTAGGCGAATTGAGCGCCGACGCGCGCCGTGGCGCCGGTCTTTTTTGAAACGACCACGCCAGCATTTCCGTTGGCGTCAACCGCTTGACGATGTCGAGCAATAGCCGTCGATGTCGCGAACACGCACGCAAGCATGATCGCAACGACTGTTACGCGCCGTTGCATGTGGGTCATCCTTCATTTGTTGGCAAACAAAAGATTCACCCCGGAGAGAAGCCCCAGCCACCACCCCAATTTATGCCGGCAAACAGATCATCCGGTAGTATCGGGAGCGGGGTCGGCTGGAAACTGAAGGGCATTGTCGAGGGGTCATATTGCTGTGTCGGCGTCGGGCTGACCGGCTGCTGTTGCTGCCACTGCTGCGGCTGTGGTTGCGGTGGCGGCGGGTTGGTCATGGCCGCTCGCGCCGTGTCCGACATCTCGGCAATGCGCCGGGCGAGAATGTCCTGATCCATTTGCTGACTCTGGTTCAACAGGCCGGGGCTGTAGCCGGCAACCGCACCGGCAAGGGCCGCGCCTAAATTGCCGGTCGGTGATGCTTCAAATTCACGCGGCTGTGAGGGCTGGCCGAACTGGTCGGCCGAGCGCGGCGCCTGCGCCAATGTCGGCGGTGCTTGCGAGGGCCGTTGCGGTGGTGCGTCGGATGGGCCGCCGAAGAGCCGCGCCAAGGACGATTGACGCGGTGGTTGATTGAGCGGACCACGCTGGGCCTCATCATACGAAAGCGGATCCAGAACCGGCGCCCGACTTGCTTCCTGTTGCACGGCATTTTCGCGCGTGGCCGCTTCTGCCGGCGTTGCAAAGGGCGGTGTCATGCTGCCGAAGCCGCGCTGCGGTACTAAGGTGTCAAGAAGTCGTGACAGCGTTTGCGGCCCGACATGCAGCGACACCCCGCCTGCATCGGCGCCAGCACTCAGCGAGCCGGCATAGCCCTGCGGCGGGCCGCCGTAATCGGCGCGCGCAATCTGCGCCGGACCAAGATCCTCGCGTCCCGGCCGGGTCGGCGGCAGCGGTACATTATACGGAGAGAGGGGCAGGTCAGGCAGCGTTGACTGCCTTGGCATCATGGACAATGCGGGGGGCGTGCCGGCGATCTCTTGGAACGTCGCCGGCGATGGCGGGTTGGTCGGAGGCGTGTCGGACTTGTAGAGGTCAATCAGCGAGTTTGGTTTACCTCGCATACCTTCAAGCGTTCGTAACGTCTGCTCCGGGGGCGCCATGGTTTCCGGCTTGGCCAATCGGCCGGCCGCCTCCGGGGCAGGCGGCACCGGCCCCGTGGGTGTCCGACCCCTAGCCGCCGGCGCGGGAGGTTTTTGTGCGGCGGTTGATGGAGCCGGTGCCGATCGGGCCGGTGAAGCTGGCCCGATGTCGCGTGTAAGACCCATTGCCTGCTCACCGGATCCGCTTGGGTTGATGATCTGATGCCCGGTGTTCGGGTCGATGTAGGTCGATGCGCCGGTCGTTGCGGCGATCTTGTCGCCAAGCGTCTGTCCGGCCGGCGCGGTCTTGGCGGGAGCACTGCCGGCTTGGGCCGCGCCTTTCGGCGGGACAAACTTGTCGCCCTCCCAGTGTCCGGCTTTCGCGGCATTTTCGCCGGTGGCGTACTGGCTTTGGTTGCTGAAGGTCGGATGATTTGGTTTTTTGAATGTGTCCGGCCAATGCCCGGTTTGCGGATCTGCCGTTACGCCAGCCTTGAACGCGCCGCGCAGGTCATAGTCAGCGCCGCTATCGTTTGGGGCGTTTTTTTGTTTCCAAGCCTGAAACGCCGTCTCTTCGGCCGGTGACAATTTAGTCTCATAGGCGCCTGCCGCTCCCCCTTTAGCCTTTTGCTCTGCCGCCAGCGCGGCGGCGTTTGGACCTGCGGCGCCCGGCCGCTCTCGCGGCGTCGGCACCATGCCGGGAGCATTGGCGAGCACTTGTTGCGGCGCGAGTTCACCCTGCCCCTGACTGCCCCGCTGCCGGTAAAATGGACCCTGCCCCGGCGCGTCAGTTACCAGCGGATTGGCTGTCGATGGTCGCTCCGCATATTGCTGAATTGGCGGCGGTGTTGCGGTGGCACCGCTGATGGCTTTCTGCGCCGGCGCGTCCAGCATTGTAGCGCGCTGTTCTGAGGTTGGCGCCAGCGAAAACGCCTGCTCTTTGGTCGGCGTTGGTGCAGCACCAGATGCAAGCTGAGTGCCGACAGGCACATCGCCCGGCGGTCGCGGCGGGATTGGCACGCGCTCAACCTTGTGGCGCCAGATGTCCATAAACTGTTGCGAGGTCAACTTATCCACGCCACCGGGGAATTGCTTTTTGATGTCGTCGGGGACGTTGCCCCAGATGGCTTTCTTCGCCCACGCCTCGCCCTTCTGCCGGCCTTCGGCAGTATTCGCCATGTTTTGCCAAGCCGGTGCGCCGGGATTGGCCATGTGGTTGGTGATGCCGCCCTCGCCTTGCTGGTTGATGAGATACAATTCGGTCGGATCCGGTGCGCGTCCGAATTGTTGCTGAAACCATTTTGCGCGGTCGGCGTACATCTGTGCGCCGTGCTGCAAATCCTTGCCACCGTAGCGCTTGATTTCATCCGGCCCCATCTGCAACAGGCCGACATAGGATCCGGTGCGCGCGTTTGGATCACCGCCGCTTTCAATCTTGATATAGCGCGGCATGAATTTCGCGAGTTCTGGCGATAATCCCAGCCGTCGCGCAATCTCAATCGGATCCTCTGGGTCGCGAGCCATTACTGTAATCCTTCATTGGCGCCCTGAAGTCGCGCCATCTGTTCAAGGATGCGATCGAACGACGTTTTGCCGGTTGTCATCGATGGCGGCGGTGGATTCGCCATGCGATTCTGTGCCCACTTGCTTTGCAGAAGGCGCCCCTGAATGTCCGGCAGTATCTTGCCCACAGCGCCGGCGGCGACCGTTGCACCAACGTCACCGATCACTGGGCGCAGTGCGCCATAGGTGAGAAACGCCGGCCCGTAACGCTCGCCTGCCCGCGTGAAAGCACGATAGCCGCCGCCCTTGTCCGACCCATAATCCCAACGCCGCGCCAGCATTGCGAGGTCTTGTAGATCCTGCACGTTATTGCCGCCGAGCCGGGCCAGTTCCGCCTTGTCATTTGCCGTCAGATTGTCGATGCGATCAGCCAAGCCGCGCGGGCCGGCAGCGCTGTCGCGATTGAGCGAGGTGCGAAGCATCTCGGTCAGATCTTGCGCGGCGGACTGGCTGCGCGTGATGTCCATGGCGGCGTCGAAGGCTTCGGCCTTCACCCCGGCCGCAACAGCGGTTTTTTTCATGGCCTGCGTGGCCGGGTCATAGACCGTGCCGACATAGCGCGAGTCCATCCTTGGCATATCGCCAAGATCCAAGCGCAGATTGGTGCGCCAGTTTTTGAACTGCTCATAAGTGACAAACGGCAGGGGGCCAGTGGCGCCCTGCATCCGCATGGCCTCCAGATCTTTCAAACGCGGCGCGACCTGCCTGTTCCAGTCGCCACGGTCCATCTGGTTCGCCAGCGCCCGCATAGTGTTGATAGTGTCGCTGACATCGACCGGGTTCTGTGGGCCGATACGCGCCGCCAAGTGCTGCTGTGCCGCCTGACTGGCATCGGCGCCGGCAGCGCGGGCGCGAGCGGCAACATCGACAATCTCCGCGTTCTCTGCGGTGCGCACCGGCAACGCTTGCCTGTTTTCAACCAGTCGCTTGCCGGCATCGACCATGCCGCCGAGCATCAGATCGCTCTGCGCCTGCACGGCTTCGCTCTTCGGCATCATGGTGCGTTCAAGCCGCTGACCTTCCTTGTTCGCAAGAGAACCGAAAGTGACCGGCATCGGGCCTTGCCCCGGCGCCCCTTGACGTTGCGCCGCTGCCGCGACTTCGCCTGCCTGTGTCCCGGCATATTGGACCGGATCGTAGCGACTGAGGATGGAGCGCGGAGCGCCGAGCGCCATCGGTGCGCCCATGCCGGCGGCAAGGCCGCCGATCAGGCGGCCTTTCTCGCCAAACATCTGGCCACCGACTTCACCGCCGACTTCACCGCCAACGACCGGGGCAACGGCATTGCGAATTGCGGAGCCGGCGCCGGCGAGAACGGCTTTGGCAACTGTCGGTGCCTGCGCCACGGCCCTGACGATGCCGGGGCCGGCGGGGATTGCGGCTGTGCCAACGGCCTCGGCAAACCTTTGTCCCGGCGTTGCCGCCTCCAGTGGAACGCCCATGGCATTAAGCGCCGCGTTGCCGGCTTCGGGGAACATCTTTTCACCTCTCGCCTCTTTCTTTTCCCGCAGCGTGCGCATTACTTCCGGCTCAAACGGATTGAGGCCCGCATTGCTGATGGCGGCAGGTATATCCCACGGTGCCGTGACAAGGCGGGTGCCCATGCGCATGATGGCGTTGCCGACTTCCTGCATCAGTGGGTTTTGCACCAGCGGCGCTTCGGTCTTGTCGCTGACCTTGCGATAGGCTTCCGCGACCGTCACAAATTCCGGCGTGCCGGCCTTGTCCTTATTGTCGAGCAGCCAAGTCGCGTAATCGCGGCGCCGTTGCAGGTTTTCGTCCGGCGGCATATCGGACGGGACTGGCGACTCTCCTATGGAGGTGTAGTCGGCCATCAGCGGCGCCTTCCGACAAGCGCGTCGGCACGGTTAAACAGCGCGTCATCATCTGTCGGCTTCTTTGCCGGCGCCGCAGATATTCCGGCGGGCGGCGCCGTGGGTGTCGGCGACGGTGCAGCCTGTGAGGTTGTGGGCGTGGCCTGCACCGCCGCCGCTCCCCGTCGCGTTCCTGATGGCGCTATGTCCGGCGGCGCCCCGGCCGCCGATGTCGATGTCTGGCCGGGCGCCCCGCCATTAAGGTGGCCACCGATCCTGATGAGTTCGGCATCGCCCGGTGTATCGCCGGTTTTGCCATCGAAGATTCCGTTGCCGTAGCGATTGATTTCCTTGTTGTCGAAACGTGGCGGCTGGGTCAGTTCCGGCAAGTGCTGACGCGGGTCGAGGTCACGCTGAAGCAGCGTGTCGTTGGTCTGTTGTGCCAGATTAACCGTGGCCTCAAACGACGATGTCGCCTTGGTGTAGGCCTGCTCAAGCATCTGCTGGCGTTGCTCCGGCGTCAGCCGGCCGCCGCCTTTGACATAGCTAAACAGGCCCTTCAGCCGCAGCGCGGGTGATCCGGCGCCCTTGGCTAGATCCAGTTCGCCCTCGCGCACTGCCGAGCCGGGATCCAAGATCTTGGCCAGTGCGTAGATCATGTGCAGGTCGCCGTAACCGTTGTCGTACTTGGCCGCCCGTTGCATGCCGTTGTAGGCGGTTTCTGTCGTGCGCCAGTCATCCACGGTTTTGCTTTTGCTGAAGTTGGTAGCTTCCTGCTGATCGAAGCCCCGGTTGACCTGTGTGATGCTCATGGGGCTGCCCGGCGCCGTTTGCTGCTGCTTGATCGGCCCCGGATCCGAAGGCTTCCACTTGTATGGCTGTCCGGCCGCCGCTGCCGGTGGTGCCCCCGGCGCCGCCGGCTGCGCTGCTGCGCCGCCGGGCGCGGCCAACCGATTGGTCGGAACGTCTGTAGCCGGCACTGAAGTTGTGCGAACGCTTGGCGCCCCGGACAGGAGTCCCTGATCGGTGCCGGGCAGTACGTTGCCGCCCGGTTGTGCCGGTGCGCCACCGGCGCCGGGTAATGGCGCTGTCGGAATTCCCGTTTGCGTTTCGGCTGGTTTGCTTGTTTGGCCCTTGCCGTAATACTCACGCCGGAGAAGTGCGTTCACCGCTTGCAGCCCCGGATTGTCCTCTTCTTTGTTGAAACCGATGACGATATTGCCACCGAACGGATCCTTGCCGGGCTGATGGATCTTTGGATTGGCGGCGTAATACTTCTGCGCCAAGCTGGCCAACGGCTCTGCCGGCGTCCGACCCTGAAGGATCTCTTGGTTAGCGATTTGCAAATCGTTGGCATTTTTTTCTGGGCTGCCAAAGCCCGGCTGCGTCACGTTGACGGTGCTGCCGATGCCCTGCGGCCTGTAGTTAGATGGGACAAGCGAGGAAATCGGCTTGCCCGTGTAGACATCATTCACCCCGTCGTGCGTCAGGAACGGGATCTGACGGCCGGTGCTGGGGTCCGCAAAAACCACGGTAAAGGGCGCCTTCGCTTCCTTGGTCGGATCCGGCGGTTTGCCGGCGGTCGCGGTGTAGACCTGCGTATAGTCGGCCGTACCCGGCGCCGGTCGGCCGGCCAGCATTTCGGTTTGCCCTTGGCCGTAGAAGAGTCCCTTGACCACAGGCTCGCCACCGAGCGCGCCGGCCATGGTGGAGGCCTGCCCGAAACGGCGCCGCGCATTTAACAACTGCTCTTCCTGCTCCGGCGTCCAGTTGGCGCCAGCCGCACGCTTTGCATCGACCAGCCGGTCCATGTTTGGCTGAAACTCTGCCGCGCTGCGTCTGGCGTCCCACTCTTCCTGTGCCCGCGCCCGCGCTTCTGCACTCTTGCGGATTTCCTCGGCTATATGTGCCGCCTGAAGCTGGCGCTGCGGGCCGGCGGCAAGCGTGTTGGAAATCTTCATCAACTCGTTGCCGATGACGCCGTTGTCGTCAAAATTTAAAACCGGCATAGATCCTCCATCAGCCAAACCCAAACCCGGCGCCGGTGGAGATGCCTCTGCCGGCGATCGATCCCAAGGCGTTGGCAATACCGCCAAGCGGCGATCCTGTAGCCTGATAGCGCAGCGGCTCTACCTGCTTGGAGACGTTGTAAGCGGCAAGATCGCCGCGCCGCAGGTTGCCGGTGAAGTCGATTAACTCGTTGCCGTGCTGGAAGGCGCGGCCGACAGTGTTGGCTAGGCCGAATTGCGAGCCGCCGTAAGACTGAATTCCAGCGAGCGCGGCGATGCGCGCACGGGCGTCAGCCGCAGCTTGCGCCACACGGCCACTGACGCCTTGTTGGAATTCCTGCGATGCGTTGGTCTGGCCCGACAGCAACAGATCGCCGGCTATCGCCTGATCGCTCTGCTTCAGGGTGTCGGACGTTAGTTCATTTGTAAGGCGCGCTTCCTCGGTATGTTGTTGCTCCTTTTGCTGCTCCGGCCCGATCTTTCCCAGCGTCTCCTGTTGCGCGGCAGATGCTCGTTGCCGGTTTTCGACATCCTTTGCCCACGCCTCTTGCGACTGCCGACGCTGATAGGCGACCCATGCAGCATTTGCCTCTTCCTGCTTGTTCATGGCGTCTTGCTGCGCCGAATAGTTCATAAAGCCGGTCGCCAGCGAAGCGATGCCTGCAATGACGCCACCGATCAACGGATCACACATTGCTCACTCACGCCGTATAGCGGCCCCTATCAACGCCCGGCGGGTTCGCCTGTAGGCCCCTGCTGGTGTTGTAATTGTCTACAAACTGGTTAAGCCCGCTGATGCCACCCACCGCGATCGGTGTGAACAGCGCACCAAGCGGATTGAGATTTGGCGTGGCGATCTGACCTTGCTGTACCGAACTGGTTGCGGTGTTGGCGGCGACGGTCGGATCCTCAGTCGCGTACAGTTGCGACATCGCGCTCTGTTTCTGGTTGGCGATCTGATTGCGCAGTTGTGCCGCCTGCTGATCGCCGGCCGCCTTCATGGCGGCGGTATTAACTTCGTTTTCCTTGAACAACTGGGAGGTGGCATCAACGGCTGCCGTTGAGCGCAACAACCCGGCGCGCGACAGATCGGCGGTCAGCTTGTCCCGCGCCCGCTGATACTGGTCTTTGACCTGCGGCAGCGAGTAATTCAGGTATTTGTTCTCGTAGTCCTGATAGAAGGCATCATCAAAGCCGCCGCCCTCAAAAATTGAGTTGATCGCTTCGCTGCCTTGCTTCAGGCGGGCCTGCCGCTGGGCCTCTTTCTGCTTGGCCTCTTCGGCTTGCTGCATCTCAAATTGTAGCTGCGCGTTGTTTGATGATCTTGCTTTTCCGCCCATCACAGCACCTTTCGCATGATGACGCCGATTTCCTCGGCGCCAAATTTCCTGAATAAATTTTTGAGTGTTGGGACGGCCTCGTGACCGCCGGCGATCGGAATGTGCATTGCAACCGCGCCGTCACCTTTTGCCAGATCCATCGCAGCCCAGACCAGCATGCGGCCGACCGGAGTAAATCGATACGCCGAATAGGCGAATATCTCGCCGAGCACCGCGCACTTGTTGTCGGAAAAACTGCCGTCGAGCGAGTAAGAGATGACGCCGACGATGTCACCGCTATGGACCGCGACAATGTGCGGACAGACGCCGTTGCCAATCGCGGCGGTCAGATATTTCGATGTCGCCACCGGGTCACATGGAAACAGTTTGTTGTAGGTCGGGCTTTCCTGTAGCAGCGTCATCGCCAGCGCGGTGATCTGCGGAACGTCCTCGACCGTTGCCAGCCTGATCTGGATTGCCGGGTGCGTTTGTCGCTTGGCGGCGGTGCTCATCTCTGAGCCACCTGTAAAGAATAAAATCTTCGCCGCGTTTGCCGGAGGAACGCATACAGGCTTCGGGGACGGCGCCAAACATTTTGAGCCAGCGGCCAGTATCGGTGCGGCCTGCCAGTGCTCGGCACTCGATCCGGTGAAACCCCAGATCCAGCAGAACCGGGAACATAAAGCGATTGACGTGCTTTGTCATCGTTAACAGCGCCCGGCCCCAGTCGTTTGTGCCGTAAGCAAAGGCGTAGCCGACCCCCGGCCACATCGGCACCAGCCCCCATGTGGTAATTGGCACCTTGTCGCGGCTGACAAACGCCATCAGCGACGTAGCCAAGATCTTTTCGGCCAAAAAGCCGGGATCCTCGCTGATCGCGGTCGCCGACAGTTCGATGCGATCCGGCTCGCGCAGGTTCTCGGTGACGTACTTCAGTGTGTCGAACGTCGCCACTTCGACGCGGATCATCCAGATTCGGCCTTGTCATAGTGCATGATGATGTTTGAGAGAGTGGCCGGCGCCGGATCCCCGGTTGGCGCGGGGGAGCGAAAGCGCAGCGAGATGTGGGTCGAATGACCTTCCATCGGGAAGCGGCCTTGCAGGAATGTCGGGCCTGTCAGCTTGCCAAGATAATCCTCGGCGTCTTGGTTGCTCGGATTGTAGGCGGCATAAACATCCCACTCGCCGTCACAGGCCGAATCGAGGCCGTGGAATGTCTTGAACGTCGCCGGCTCATCACCCGACAGGAACGGGAAAACGATTTCGACCGGACTGTGATCGTGGATGATGCCGGTATCGGTGGCGCCGCCGTAGGAATAAATGTTGTTATTTGTGTCGCGCACGATGACATGCTGGCGATGCGTTGCCGCCGCTACGATCTGGAACTGATCGCCGTTCTCATCGGTCGGGGTGTATTCGGACCACGCCGTAATTTTTGGCCCCGGAAATGCTGACAGGATGTAGACGCGGTCTGGCATGATGACCCAAAAGCGGCCGGTGACGGGTTGCAGGATCGAGATGGCGCGGCTGAAGAAGGATTCGCCATACTGGCGCAGCAATCCCTGAATGGCCGGATCGAGCGGCGAGCCAACATCGGACACCGACGCCGCCAGCGAGGCATTGCGGGCGCGCAGTGAGCGGATGCCGTCAGGCGAGATGTAGAGCACGTCGCCGGATCCATATTGCAGCACCGACTGGTGCGCGATGGTGCCGGCCTGTCGGAGCGTCTGCACATGCTGACTGAGCAGGGGGTCAGGGTCGATCGCCCACAGTTGCGTGGCGGTTTTCGACATGATCGCCAGCTTGTCGTAATAAACCTCCAGCGCGATGCAATCAGTCATGTCGCTGTCCTCAAGCGACAGATCTTGATTGCCGGAGTGTGTACCAGACCAGTCGGCCGGATTGCCGGTCGCGGAGTAGTAAAGAAACGAGCCGGCCACCGCGAACATCTTGTTCTTATAGGTGCGGACAAAAAAGCCCTTGGCGTTTGGGTCGGTTATTGCAGCGCCGTCGTAGTAGCGCTCCACGTTGCCCTCGGTGTCGGTGGTGACGACAACAAATACTTTGTTGTCGAACGTATCGAAGTCGATGACTTCCTCAATATTGCCGGTGTCTAGGCACAACTGGCCCACACCCCAATCGCCGACTGGCTCCACCGTTGACGGCCCGCCCGGCATGAAAACGTAAAGCTTCTGGTTGACTTCAACGAGGCTGCGGCTGGCCGGGTTAACCGTGGCAAATTTCACAAACGCAAAGCGCTTTTCGATTTCGCCGCCCGGCGTGACGTGGCAATTCCGCAAGACACGCAACGTGCCGGCCGGCGCAGTCAGCGGGGAGCGCCGTAGATCTAAGCCGGCGGAAAAGTCGGTGACAGTGTAATACGGCATCGCCGGGCCTCACGGAACGTAATCAATGCCCGGCACAGGCCCGCGTGCCGTGTTGCGCGCAGTATAGTCACCGCCGTAACGGCCTCCCATATTGTAGCTGATGCGCTTATCGGCGCCCTGATTGGCCAAAAGCCTGCGCAAATACTGATTAGCTTTTTGCAGCTTGAGTGCGGCTGCTTCGGCTTTCTGTGTGGCGAGGATTTCAGCCGCCGCGAATAGTACGATCGCCTTGGAGTCGATCACGCAGGTATCGTCATCCGCCACCAGCGGATTGCACGGCGCCTGTCCCTCAAAACGCAATATCCCATCGCTGGACGGCACCGGCAGCAATTCGACCTGCCCGATCGGATTAGTTTTGCCATCGGTGTCCACTGATACCTTGTTGCCCCAGCGCGCCGGACTTCCGACCTGTGCAGTTGTGGGGCTTAGATCAAAGGCGCGCAGGCCGTATTGCAAAGCTTTCCAGTTGTCGTTGCCGCTGGCCGCAAAATAAATGCGGTTGATCTGATCGAACGGCATCGAATTCGGATAGCTGTAAATGCTTTGATTTTTCAGGGCAGGCACATCGACCCAGTAACGCAAGTGCGGCCACTCAAACTGCTCCCATAACTCGCGTTGCTGGCGATCAAGTTGGATGTCTTGCGTCTCCTGAGATTGCACACCCTGCGCCGGCGACAGACTTTGGCCAGTCTCGGCCCGCAGATCCCGGCGCAGGTTAAGCAATGTCACGCCGACAGGCATCACACACCAACTGGCGGACGCGGATGTTTGCCGGGCTTAAAGACAGCCGGGGCGACCGGAGGCTCAAGGCCCTGCCCCTTCACGGCGGCGTCATCGTCATCCTCATCGTCAGGTATCGGGTCTGGCGTCGGCGTCGGATGACCGTTGCCGTTTTCAGCCGGCAAGCCGTCCTGATCGACGCGCGGCTGATTTTCCGGCTCGCCCGGCATAACCATCTCCATGCGCGGATTGCGGCCGGGAAAAACTTTTTCGACTACATGGCCGTATTTGACCAGCAACCGATTCTTTTCCATCCGGTGATTGGCTTCGGTGATCTTGACCGGCTTGATGTCGTGGACGCTTTCGTCCCCGTGCAGCGCGATCAAAATTTGCACCTCCGGCCACGACACCGGGTCACTCTCAAGGAAATCAACGTAGGTGAAGCCCTGACCTGCAAGGTTCACTCGGCAGGTACACAAGTGCATTTGCATCGGTTTTTCCTTTTTGCTGGACCGCCGGCGCCGGGCTTGTCCGAACGGCGCCGGCGGCTCCACTCAGGCAATATCGATCACGAGCGCGGAGTTGAGGCGCCGTGCGCAAAGTTGCCCGGTTGAGGTGATGCCCCGGTAGAGCAGGTATTTGTCCGGGGGCCGTGCCGGCGAGTGCTGGTGACGCCACTCGTCCTGCATCTTGACTAGGTAAATATCCCTATTATCCCACCAGTAGCAGCGTTTCGACTTGCTAATCGGTGCGGAATCGAGGCTCGGATCATAGGTAAAATCCGTGCCCATATAGGAGATCTGTCCTACGCTGACATCCTTGCCGCCCGAATAGCCAGTCATCGAATAGCTGCCGTTTGACCGCAACTCGGTTTCCAGTGCGCCAAGGAAGTCGCTGCCGCAGAGCGCGGTGTTGGGCTTGCCGCCGTACCGGGTCAGTTGCCGATACTCGGATTGCAGCTTGGCGATCAGTACGCCGCCGCCGGTTGCGCTAGAAGCAATCGGCCCGCCGCCCCAAGCACCGAGCGCGGGAGTCGTGCCGACCGCCGTACCCATCGCCGCCGTATAAGCGCGGTTGCGCCACCAAGTATAAGTTGCCCGATCGAGGCCGGCGACGATGCCGGTGCCGGGGGCGTCGGTGACAAGCGCTGCCATTCCGGCCAGCGCCTTCGGGTCGGTCGAGCCGTTGGACCACAGCAGAAGATTGAGCGATTGCGCGTAGCGTTCACTCAAATCCTGCAATGCGTCGTCAAGCAATCCGACAAGCACGGTGACATCGCGCCCGCTGTGCTCGCTTGTGCTTTCGCCGTTTGTATCGACAACGCTGATGCCGTCCACCTTGAGTTCGGAGTGCGTCAGCGTGATGCCGATGTGGTGCTCCTTCCACGGAAAGCGCGCCTGCTTCAAGTTGGCAGGCGTGTAATATTGAACTTGATCGTCAAGCTGATAACCAACCAGCTTGTCGTTGGTGCCCGGCGCTGCTGTGTTGCCGTAATCACCTTTGACGCTGATGACGATGTCGCCCTTGCCTCCGGGGAACGACTTAGCTTTCGACTCCATCATCGCGAGCAGCGGCTTTTCCTGAATCGCCTCTTGGAAAGCCGTGCCTTTATTCATCCAAAAATCGAGCGCGGCCGTTGCTACATGCTCCAGCAACGGAGTGGTAAACGTCGGCATTGACGTGCGCCTTTATGTCAGACGCGCGCCCGATCGATGGCCTGCAAGACTGCGTCTTTCAGGGATTTTGGTTCGGGCGCCGCGCCGTTTGTTCGGCCCGTGCTGCTCGGCTGACGTGATGTCGGCGCTTTCGGAGGGCGCCAACGAGCGCTTAACTCGTTCACACGCTTGTAAGCTTCCTTTGCAATCTCTACCGCGTGTTCCGGTGACTGCGGATTGCCGCGTTCGCGGACCACAGCCCACATCACTTGCTCTAGCAGCGGTTTTTTCACGACATAATCCGGGTCTGACCGCATCGTCGTCTGTTCCCATGCGTTCACAGTGTCGCGCACTGCGACATTGAGATTTTGCTGGGCAGTGCTTTGCACATGCGCGTCGTAAGCTTGCGCCTGCCGCACGCGCTGGCTTTCGGACAATGCGCGGTCCATGCGCTCGCGATGAAACATCGCGGCCGCCGGTGCCGTCATGTGCCCTTCCGCTACCCGTTGCCGCAAATCCTGCGGCAGCGAGATGCCCAGATATTCCTCGGCCAACTGCACATAAGGCCGCACGCCCTCGTAGAACGTCTTGAAGTCGCCACGCCGCATTGCCGCCGCGAGTTCAAGCGTGAGCAGGAAGTCATCCTTGCCGATGTCATTGTCGGCCAGATACTTCTGCACGCTCGCCGCCGCTTGGGCTTGCGGGATGGATCCCCTGAGTTGTTCTAGTTCGGTTTGATGAGTCTGAAGTGCGGCCCGTGCTTCGTTGCGTTGACGCACGAGTTTTTCAACGCGCCGCCTTGCACCGGCCCGGTAGGCAGTAAGTTCGTCTGCCCCCGGATCATCGGACAAGTCGGCGTAGTCGTCAGGCTGTGATGGAGTCGTTCCGGCTTCAGTCGTGGGCGCGGGCGTCACGCCCCCCGCATCGCTCTCTTCCTTCGACTGTGAGGATCGCAGTTCTGGAACTGCCTGCTGCACAGCCTCAAGAAGAGACTCGCGGGAATCGCCCTGTTCTGATTTTGCGCTTGGCGAAGGCGCAGAGGTTTCGCCGGGAGACGGAGTTACCGCCGGTGCTTCAGTTGCCGGTGATGGCGGCGCCGCTGTCTCAGTCGCGGCTGGCGTTGACGGAGCATCGTCGGCCATAGGCCGAGCACCCGATCATAGCCAAACTCCCCTGAAGCGCGGAATGTACGCTGCAAATGGTTTATGACCCGTACCCAACGGATTCGTCGCCATCGTAACCGACGCGCAGTGAGCACGAGCGCTCCAGCATCGCCGCCAGCTTGGCGTCGTGGACGGTGTCGCTCCGCAACTCCCGCATGATCCGCATTGCGGAATGTGCGGATTGACTTCCTTGCTCACTTTGCTCACGCATTTGCGCACTTTTGCGCGCATTTTGCGCACGCACTTTAATGCGTTTCGCATATGCGTCTTGCTGTGGTAGCGGCGGACTTACGGTTTGCCCTGCCGCCGCCCTACCAAGCATGCGGATCAAATTCGGCCGTTCGACATCAAGCATCCTGCCATCGGGCAGGCCACAGCGCTCGATCAGTCTGGCCTCCAACCCTGCCCAGATTTCAGCAGCGCGCGCTTTGCTCATGTCAGCCTCCCGGTCCCGGCATTGCGCCGGCCGCTCCCGGCGGCGGTGCCCCGGTCATCTGGCCGGCCATGTCGGGCGGCCCACCCGGCGGTAACTGTGATGGGCCGGCTTGGTTGCTGGCGCCCTGCGGACCCTGCCCGGCGCCGGCCGGCGCGCCAGCCATGGGCGCCTGTCCTTTTACCATTCCGTTCATGGCGACAATCGACGGCAGTTGCGACTTGAAGGCCTGCGTCAGATCTAGGCGATCGTCGAGCCGACGCAAAAGGTCTTTCGCTAGGTAATTTGGATCGATTCCCGGAATCTGGATCAACAGCGGATAGATGCGTTGAGCGTTGGCGACTTCCTGCGCGGCGTTCGGCCGGCCCATGGATCCTGCCTCGATTTCCAGCAGCACCTCCTGCGCGATGTCCTGCCGCGACATCTCCGGCCACACACAGCCGATGCCGACAATTTTTTCAACGGTCGGCTTTGTCACCTCGGCCAACAAGATCTGGCCGCCATTGCGCGCAAGCTGGGTCAGCAAGTCATTCAGGTCGTCGATGTTTGATCCCATCGATGTCATACGGCTGCCTTCGGCGATCTGTGCCTGCGTGGCGGTGGTGTCCGACGTGCCGCCCAGATTGGCCTCTTGGATCCCGGTGGTGCGAAGGATGTCCTCATAGACTGGGTTAACTTCGTACAAGTTCTGGTCGATGCCCGGCCCGGCAAAAGCCTGCAACAAATTTTTAATGTCCTGATTCGGTTGCAGCGCGTTCAACTCAAGGATGGCGTTCGGCTCTCGTTCCGACAGCTTGACCAGATCATCCTCTTCCATGGCGCCGGCAACCACACCGATAAACGGCCGCGCCGCTTTGCGCTGCTCCTTCAGGCCCTCGCGGCAGCGGTTATATTCCTTCTGCATGTCGCGCATGAGCCGCACGTCGGACGGCGGGAAAATTTCGTTCTCGTGGTCGCTTTCGTTGAAAATCAGCCCATACCACGGATAGAACCGCTCGTTATAGATTTCGGGGCTGGCCGGCTCGCGTAGAAAATCCTCGTAGCCGTCACATACTTCGTACACGAGGCCATCCTTGCGGCAATAGATCTGCCAGACACAACAGAATTCGCACTCGCGATCGGCCGCCTTGCCGCCCTCGCGCCACTCGTAGCCGGCCATCATCTCGTGCGCCATGCGAACCGGATCCGGCCCCTTCATGTCATTGCGCCTGTAGGCGGTGTAAGCCGTGCCGACATCAACGCCGTAGATTTCCTCGATTTCGTTCGGCGTCAGCATGAATTCCTCGGCGACCCAATCGCTGCCGAGAAAGTTTCGCAACTCGATCGTCTTGGGGTCAGGGATGATGTTGGTGGATAATGGATAGTCGAAGGTCAGGCCTTCGCGCGCCACAAATTGCGACTGTAGCGCCATGTCGTTAATCATCAGCCGCAACTGCTCGGCTTCCTTGCTGTCCTCGGCGGTGATTTCGTCATGCAGGTCGGCGCCCAGCCGCTCCAGTGTAGCCAGCCGCTCATTGGCGTCAGCGATGCCCTTCTCCATATCGGGCCGCTGCTCCATCACCCGCTCAAAGCCCAGCTTGACCCAGCCGACGCCGGTGGTGACGGTACGTCGCACGGTCAGCTTCATCATGTTTTTGAACGGGTGCGGCTGCTCGGCGACGTTATAGGCGTAGAGCAGTTCCAGCGTGCGCCCCAGCTTGTCGAGCATGGCGTTTTCCTGCTTCACGCGCAGCGCGTCTTGCGCAATCGCCATGCCTTGCTGTAACGCGCCCATCGCCGCCGGATTCATCAATCCCATCATTCCAGTCGGCGAGGTCTGTGCCTGCTGCATCAGCATGCCGGCCGACTGCACTAACTGCTCCAGTGAGGTTTGTGATTCATCCCAGACTGTTGCGTTCAAGCGCTCGCGCCGGCGCGCAACGGCCTTCGGGTTCTTCGCGTACAGAAACGCGGTCTTTTGCGCGACCAGCCGCAGCGTCAGGTTGGCGACGTAGCGCGGGTCGGTGTCATCCTTCGACCACTGCTTTCCGAAACAAAAATCCTGATCGTCGCGCATGCGCTTGAAGGCTTTATCCCAATGCGATTTCGCTGCCTTCACGCGGCTCGCCCATGCGTTGACCAGTGCCGAGCGTTGATCCGGCGGCTCCGGCGCCTCGCGCGAGATGTGATCCTTTTTGGCCTCTTCTACGACACCAGTGAGCGGCGATGCCGCGTCGGTCGGTGGAGCCATATCCATGCCAGTGGGGTCATCTATTACCATCCGCTGAGACTCCCTTTGACGCGAGCAAGGCCCTCGCGTCGTTTTGTCTGCGCCCACAAGGCGCGGTACGTCCCTTCCTGCACGGTTGGTTTTTCTGGCTTTTGCCGGTTGCGTGGCCGCATTTTCGACAGGCCAAGCCCGATCAATGAAAGCGTATCGACAAAATCATCCTTGGAGCCGTTCGGAAATTTTAGGATCTGGTCCTGCGCCTCGGACCACCAGCGGCACCACGTCGGGAAGTGAACCATCTTCATCGCGCTGCGCGCCTGAATGGCCTGCGCGCGTTGCTGCTTATCGACCGCCGGCGCGATTGGATCCATTGCACAGAACACACGCTTCTCCAGCATGCGTTTGCGCAGGAACGGGCCGATCGATTTGGTGATGCTGCCGGCTTCCGCCCACCAGAATTGCGGTTTGTATTTTTCGATCAGCATGCACATGCCTTCGACGGCGGCATGGCTATCGAGCCTCATCCACACCACGTCTGGCATGACCCAGACGTGATCGGCCTTATCGACGCCGACCACCATCAGGCATGTTTTGTCGCCCTGCTTCTCAAGCGTCACCGCATGATCGGAAGCGGCGTAGAAACGCATTTCCTCGTGTGCCGGCAGGTCGCGCATGCTGTTGTAGCCGACCAGATCCTTGTGCTGGAAAAACGCGCCCTCTTTCGGCGATGGCCGCCCTTGGTAGAGCGCCATGAAGCCGCGTGGATCGGAGGCGCGGATTTCCTCAAGATATTTTTCATCGAAGCGGTCAGGCCACAGCGCCTCGCCCGGTTTGCGGCCGAGCACATCGTCATCCTCGGCCAGCGCCGGCAGATCGATCGAGCGCCAGATCTTTGCTTCCTCGTGGCTGTAGTAAGGATTGAGCGGATCCGTCAGGCGGCCAATCAGGTCATCCTCATTCCATCGCGTCTGAATCATCACGATTGTCCCGTGACGATTCATCAACCGCGTGCGCAAGACCTGCGTGTACCAAGTCCACAGGCCGTCGCGGATGGTGATGCTGTCCGCTTCCTTGCGGTCTTTAATCGGGTCATCCAGCAGGATGGTGTGAGCGCCGCGCCCGGTGATGGCGGACCCACGACCGACGCAAAAGACAACGCCGCCGGCGGTCGTTTCCACGCGGTTGACAGCGGCAGCGCGCTTTTTAATTTCCAGTTCTGGAAACACCTGCCTGTATTGCGGCGTCTCCATGATGTCGCGGATCTTGCGACCCAGATCCCAGCTATAGTGCTCGTTGTACGTTGCAACGATCACCGAGCGGTCGGGGTGACGACCGGCATACCAAGCCGGATACATATTCGACGCCAGCGTGGTCTTGCCGGCGCGCGGCGGTAAAATGATTTTTAGCCGCCGGATTTTGCCTTTTTCGACTTCCTCCAGCCCGACGCAAACGACCTTGTGAAACTTCTGCGGCGAATAAAGCGAGAAGGCCGGGTCATCCGGGTTCTCCGGGTCCGGCATCATTAACTGCGCGAAAGCGATCAGATCGTTGCGGGCTTGCAGGATCGCTTTCTTGCGCTTGAGCAGCACAAGATGACGCGAACTCACTTTTTAATTTGTCCACCCCGGACAAGCCCAAGCGGGGTGGACCCTTTCATCAGTATTTCGGGGCCTTCGGCCTCCCGACTGGGTTAGGATGCTTGGTGACGTGCATCGGCACAGTCCTCTTGCTGACGGTGCCGGTGACTTGCCGCGCCGAATTGCTGATCGGCGTTACCGGCGTCTGCTTGTTGCCGGGGTACGGCGACGTATGGTGCGATGTCGGCCGTACCAAGTGCGACGGCTGTGGCGGTCCTTTGGCCATCAGAATCTCCTTACTCACACCTCAGAACATTATGCTCATCATACAAGCAACGGCAGCATGGCTCCAAGTAGCCTGCCGGAGTGCGGGAGTAAAAGGCGCACCAAGATCAGCAGACACACGAGCGCAAAGACGACCCAAATTATCTGGATCACCTTCGGCGGCAACTGGACGCCCGCGACGGTGCCCAGCACCCAAAGGATCAAATAGATGACCAGCGCGAGCAAGCAGATGTAGATAAGCGCATAGATGACTGCTTCGATCATTGTTTCCTCCTATGTGCCGGTGAGAACATTCCCCAACGGCTTGCCCCTCACCCGCTTCGGCAACTTGCCGCCGGGATCGGCTTTAGAAAATTCCTTGCCGACCTTTTTCGGGATGCCGAGCGTCGATTTGCCGGCGGCGGCGGCGCGCATGGCCTTGCGCTGCGCCTCACTCCTTGGCGGCATATTTCTTTCTCGGTTTCCGCTTGCCCTTTTTTGTCGGCTTACGCTTTGCCTTACCCTTTGCCATTACTTCCTCCTGTGTTGTGGCAGCGCGCACGATTGCGCGCTGCCAGTTGTGAAGTCCTACTTCTTCGGTGCCGGTGTTGGCGGCAGACCTTGCGACGGGCGGGCCGGCGCCGGCGGCAAGCCTTGCGACGGATGCCCCGGCATGGGCGGTAGACCCTGTGACGGATGCGGTGGATGGATCACGATTGGATGTGACGGATAGATCGGCTGGTCCGCCGGTAACTGACCGCCATCGGGCAATTCAATCGGATGCGACGGGATCAATCCCGACCCCGGCGGAATGACGATTGGATGCTCTGGGTGCCCCGGACACCGCTCAATATAGATCGGATGCGCCGGCACAACCGGCGTGCCCGGCGGAATAACGATCGGGTTTTCGGGGTTAGCCGGATTCTGAATGTAGATCGGGTGTGTCGGGATAACCGGCTGTCCCGGTGGCAGGACAATCGGATGCGCTGGTTGTCCGCCACCACCGGGGACACCGTAGCCGGGATCAACCGGCCCAGATCCGCCGACCGGCAAGATCATCGCGAGAAAGGGCTGAGTCATCACATTCTCCTACGTTGTGGTGTTGGTGCTGGATTGCACTGACTGCGGTAGATAGCAGGGATTAGGTAGTTCCCGGTTTTCGGCCCGTTCGGATCAAAGCCGGGATCTGCGGGGCCGGTGCTGACCGCGACCGCCGGATCACACGACGTTCTGCGCACAAGATCGAAGGCCACGGCGACCGGGGGAACCCCCACCAGCGGCACGTTACCCTTGCTCCATTGATCGCAACCCGGCGTCGTGCAGGCCGGCGCCGGCTTGTTGATGCGGACGTGCTTGCGCTTTGCCAGCGCCTCGGTTGCCGGCAACAGCATGACGGCGATGATGGGCGCAACCAGAATTTTTTTCATGCGACTGTTTCCTCTCGTTTTTTTGGTGGAATGATAACAACTTCGACCTCGTCATCAGTCTCAATGCCGAGATCGATCATCAGGCCGCGTGAAATGTCAGCAATGCGCCCGGTATCCTCGTGCGGCCCCCAGTCAGCAGGTTTTGCCCAGAATGACTTACCAGTCGCGGGCGCGCGCACGAGACAGACTGTTCTCAGCAAATCCTCTTTTGATGTTTCGTCGTAGTCCCAGCGCATCGCGATGTAGTGTTCGCCATCGGAGTCGAGCCGCCGCGCCAAGCCGGTGGTGCCGGGCGGCTGCTCATCAAGGAACAGACCGGGTGCCATTGACACATCGTAGATAAAAGCAAGGCCCTCTGAGGGGCTGACGCCCCCGTCATCAGGGCCACCAAACCAAGACACTTTGCCGCAGAGGATTTCACCGAGCATTTTTCATCTTCTCCATGATTTCTTCTGGCTTTTCACGCACGCACAGTCCGCGTGGACCGACACGGATGGCCGCACCTGTGCCTGCGCTGCATGAAGCGATGTGCGGGCGTATGATGATAACTTGTGTGCTCTCTACCCAAACCGGCGAGCCGTCGAGCGATGTCAGCATGACCAGTGCGAGTACGATGGTCGCTTTGTTCATAGCCTTATCATCACGTTGAGGAAGGTTGTCGGCTGCACGTTGGTATGCGCGGCACCGCCGCCGATACTCGTCACCATGCCGTTGGTGCTGTTGACGTTCGGTGCGGTGCTTGAGAACATCGCGCCGCCAGAATTTTCCAGCAGGAATGATTGGATCGCCGCCGGGTCAGTAGACGGAGTGGCGCCACCGGGCGGCTTCCCGGCATCCTGCATTTTAAGTTGATGTTCATGCGCGGGGATTTGCGCCGCACTCAGCGCGACGGCTTCAACGCCATCCGTCTGCCCAACCACATGCGGCGTCAGGCCAGCACCGGCGCCAGCCGCAGCCAAGGCACGACCGAGCACTTTAAGCAGCGCGATCCGCTTGTGTGCCGTCCAGTCAGCGTCGGCGCTGGCGCCGCGACCGCCGGTGACGGGCGCATAGGTCTGGTTGATGTTGGCCCACAGCAGCTTATACAGCGCCTCGCAGTCAGCATTGGCGTGCGTTGCGCCCGACAGATCATCGCCAATGGTGCCGTCGTTCATCAGCAACCAACCGAGCGATGCCACGGTGTTGATCGTAAACTTTACGTCACCAGTGTCCCAGACCGTCGCAACGTCGCCGACTTGCTTGGTGATGGCCTGTTTCACGCGCAAGGGCGTCATGCCCTTGGTGTTGTTGGTGCCGGTTTCCGCCTCTGTCTGCGTGGCGATTGCTTTAATCAACTGCTGGGTGGCAATCTCCTGCGCGGTGCGCAGTGGTGTCATCGCCTTGTCATCGACAGTGCCGGCTTCGGCCTCGGCTTGGGTGGCGACGGTCACGGCGATGGTGCGGTCAACACTCAGATCACCGCCGCCCGTCGCCAACCCCGAAGTGCTGATGAGCCGGATGTTCGGCACCATGACGGCAAACGTCGCGCTGATGTTCGACCACGAGCCGTTTTGCCTCGCAAAAATATTCCCATCTACAGGCGCTTCGGCAAGGCCGGTGCCCTTGTTATCAACGTACTGCTTGGTCGCTGCTTCAAGGCTGCCAGTCGGATTGCTTGCCAGCGTGAGCGGCCCGGTCAGCGTGCCTCCCGCCAATGGCAGATAGTTGGCGGCAATATTGTCGTCAGCCGCCGCAAAAGCCACGGTGACGGCGGCGATTGCTTGGTCGCTATATTGCTTGGTAACGGCCTCCAGATCACCGACCGGATCGCGCCACAGCACGAGCGGCCCGGCCATGGTGTCGCCAGCGCGTGCAACCTTGCCGGTGGTTTCGCCGCTGATGTAGTCGCGGGTGGCGGTGTCGTCAGAATATTTTTCCCAATCGACTGGATTAAATGCGGCAGGGAAATTGAGGTTTGCCTTGGCGCGATACAGCGTACCGGCATTGACGACAAAATCCCCGGCAGCGTACACCGCGCGCGCGTCAAAAATTCGCACCGCCAGCAACGACAGCGGAGAGCCGATCGATGCGGATGCGGAGTCGCCCACGGCAACCTGCCGATTAGCCGTGTTGACGGAGAGTTCTCCCGGCTCCAGTTGACTAAACACAACTGACGGGTTCGACGTGCGCCTGTGCCGATAGTGCGAAGTCATGGCTCAATCACTCCTCAATCACGAGTAGGGCGCAGTCAGCCGCCTTTCATTTTTTTGCTTAGGAAGTCACCAATCGTCAGCGGCGGCTGTCCTTCCAGCGAGCGCAAACGGTTCTCATGGTCGTACAGCACCACATCTTCCGGTGCCGGTTCTGGCGGCACCGGCGCTGGCGGCACATAAGGATCGGGCACACCGCCGTCGGCGAGCCATTGCTCGTACTCGGCGCGATCACGGTTGGCTGGATCATCGGGAATTGACGCGCCATCCTCGGTACGGATGACAACATCGGTGGCGGTGAGTTGATAGTCTGCCATCACAGCCTCGCATCGAGTGTCAAGCCGGTAAGAGCTACTTGCGTTGCACCCGCGCCCGGTACGGTCCAACCTGCATTAAGGTATTGAGTCCCAATGGAGGTAAGGACGAATGAACTGGCGTTTACATAGGCCGCCCCAAGTGCCGTGACCGTGGGAGGTGCGCGCATCTTTGAGAAGAAAACAGGTGTATTCCATTGACTTGGCCCCGTCAGACAACCCCAAAATGTCATAGTCCCTATCGACTGATAATATCGCTGACACAACACCAGTTCCTGATCGTAAGGCCGCATGATGAACGGCGAACGCGCGGCGCTTGGTGCTTCATTGCCGGGAAGCACGACGACGCCGGTGATGCGGAACAGGTCGCTCATCGCGCCGACGCCGTTCACCTGACCCGGTGCAGCGATGTAGTTGCCAGCGAGCCATGCATTAGCTGATGGTGCTGTGAAGGTCGCGCCGCTAGCTATTGCAAAATGAACAGAGAGGCCGACTGTATTGTCGGTGGCCCAAGCACCTGTCGTATCGCCGGGAATAGTAACAGTGTTGTACTGCGGAACGTCAGCAGCGGCTTGCGTATAGGTGAAGGCGTAAGATCGTGTGCCGCCAACATTGCCGACAACGCCACTATAAAGGCCGGTTCGGTGATGCGCTGTCCAGAAGCCAATAGTGATCGGCTGTGCGTTTGCAGTGCCCCACTGTAGTCGTGCAATACGAAAGCCTTCGATTTGGGTCATGACTTGCACAAAGTCGCCAGCGCCTAGCGATGCCTGCGCGGTTCCCATGCTTGTGATGAGGTTATAAGGAAAGCCGGGAAATACGGTTGATGCGGCAGCGGCTACACCGACCGACATTGTACCGGCCCAATAAAATTTCCAGCCATCGCAAATGTAACTTCCGTTCGCGCCCGTACCAGCCGTGCCTTTCTCCTGACTGACCTCCATCGCACCATTAATCTGTAAGCCGCTATAGGCCATCGCATCAAACGGTGCAGCGTAAATGTTCTGCCGTGCTTGTTGTTGCTGCGGCGCTGTCAGCGTTTGTACGGTGTCGTATAGCACGGCCATGCCGCCGCCAGTTGCACCGCCTATCGTCGTCCACTTCTCGCCGTCCCATGTGTAGGTAGGAACGCCAGCGACAGGTGATGCCGGATATTTCTGGCCGATGCTAGGTGATGCAGGAAAGTCAAATGCTGCCATATCAATCATCCTTTCCGCGTCGATCAATCCAGCCGGTTGTACTGATGTAAAAATTACCGGTGGTGCTGCCTCGGACGCCAACTTGTTGACTGGTGTTTGTCAGCACACGACAGGTCGCGGGTCCGGTGTATGGCGATGCCGCAGGGGCAGATGCGGTAACGCCGCCGCCGCCATTCGCCGCAGCTGCTTCATCAAGCTGCAAGGGTGAGGTGACGAGGGCACTGACCGTCGCAGAGGGACCGGCAACAAGAAAATTAAAACACGCCTCGACGTTCACGCCGGATGGCACAGTGAGTGTGACAAAATTGCGTGAGGATGAATTAAGCGCGACGTTGTTTGCGTCGAAAAAAGCACCCGCTGTCCAGAGAAAATTATCACCAACCTGACTAAACTTGGTCCATTGCCCACCAGCCGCAATACGCATCGCACCAATGCGGCGCTTGAGTGTGTAGCTGGCTGGCATGGTCGGCGCGGTTGGCGAGAGCGACACCAAAACATCAACAACGCCGGTGTCGGTGCGCTTGATAAGGAAAACGTGATACCAAGTCGCGGTCACAACCGTGCCGGTGTCGAGCGCACCATTGCCAGAACCAGCCACCCACGCCCCCGATGTTTTGCTGATGGCGGCTGCGAGTGCAATCGTTGCCGTGTTGCCGTCATCAGTCGCTTGTCCTGCGGCAACTGAAAATGTCGTCGAGCTTCCGGCGGTCGAAAGCGCCAGCCCTGCAAGGTGGCTCCTTGTTACAAACACACTGGTGTCAGGCTGTGGACAGGCGATGACCCACTGCGTCGAGTTGCCGTCATTGTAGCGGACGTAAAGCAGACCAGTGTCGCTCTCCCACCACAGAGAGCCATCCTTTGCGCCAACGGGCGGTGATGCTGCGACAAACAATGAAGCGCCGGCGGCATCGACGTACTGCTTCGTCGCCGCGCCGAGGACGTTCGACGGATCGGCATTGAGGATCAGCGGCCCGGTCATCGTGTCGCCAGCCTTGGCGACCTTGAGCGCGTCCTGCGTATCGACGTAGGTCTTGTCAGCCTTCAGCGCGTCGGCGGAATCGACATAAGTTTTGTCGGCCTTCAGCGCGTCGGCACTATCGACGTAAGTCTTGTCGGCCTTGAGCGCGTTTGCGCTGGCGAGCGCGGCGTCGGCGGCATCGACGTAAGTGATCGCCGCCTTCTCGGCATCGACCTCGGCAATCGCTGCCTGTACGTTGGTCGCCGAGACGTTGCCGCCCGGCGCAAACCCAACCATGGCGGCAGTCGATGACGACCCAATCTCGCTCCAGTTTGATGCGTTGAAGGTGCCCGGCGGGATCGAACCGTTGGCTTTATAGATCTTGCCGTTCTGGACGACGATGTCGTTAAGGACGTAGGCCCCGGTGGCGTCGAAGAAGCGCACGCCGATGAGTTGTTTCGGCTGGCCGAGCGTGCCAGCGGCAGCATCACCGACCGCAATCTGTCTCTGCGCGGTGTTGACGACAATCTCGCCGGGTTCAACCGGCGACGGGAATGGCGTTGCGGCAAGCGGAGTGCGTCGGTGGCGATAACGCGATGTCATGGGCAATCACTCCTGCGGCTTTGCTGGATCCTTCTGTAGTGGAGCGGGTGGCGGCGGGTTGTTGGCGTCGTAGTCCTGCTTGATGCGGACGGCGCGGTTGATGCCGCGCAATCCGAGCGCATAGCTGCGCACGACGTTGTCGGGCGTTTCTGGCGGCAACCCTAAAGTCACCGCCAGCTTGGAGTGGTTGCGCGTCGTCGGGTGCCGCAAGAGCAGCGGCTTAATTTCAATCACTTTTTTCCGCCGGGGGTGTGCCGACCTTGTCGCCACCCGGCGCGCTTTCAGGATTTGGTGCCGGCGACGGCCCCTTTGGGGTGGCCATCGGATCCGGCTCGTTGCTCGCCGGCGGCTTCGGTGGCGCTGCCGGTTTCTTGTCGTCGTCTCTTGCCATTTTCTTTCTCCTTTTCGGTTTACCCCGCGAAGTCGGTAGGATCCGCGCCAGCCGCGACGGCCGTTTTTTGCTTTTGGTTTTTCGCTTCGGGCGCTGCGGCATTACCTTCTCGATCTACTGGAGCGCGCCGCCGGATCAGTGAACGAGAAAACAATCTCGTTGCTCATCTGGCCGGCACCATCGCGCACGGCCACCGGGCAGTCGGCCGGCACCACAAACAACGACGGCTTGACGCCGGTTGAAACCTGCGCGGCCGAGACAAAGGTGGTCGGCTCGTCGTAGCCGTTGAATACGATCACGCAATCGGGTGTGAAGTTCTCGCCCATCACGCTCATGGTGATGTCGGCGGGATCGCCGGCGGGCGCGGTGTTGGGCGACAGGCCAGTGACAAGCGGCGGGTCGAGCGGAACAAACGGCTCCGGCGGTTTTACAACCGGCTCGCCATCGATCAGCACGGATCCGGGGATGTCGGTGGTGACGACGATCTTGGCCGGGCCGGTCACTTCGGCAACCGAGCCGTCTTTCACTTCAATGGTCACGCCCATGATTTTTTCTCCTAGTAGGTTCCTGCGTCGATGATGGCGAGTGAAACCCAGCCGGCGTCCTGCCGGGCGAATGGCTGACCTGTTACTGGCGCTTCCTCGATTCCTGAGGCGCCGCCGCCTGACGGGCTTTCCGACCAGCCGCCGTTGCGTCTGGAATAAAATTTTGAGTCAAACGGCGCCTCTTCGATGCCGCCGCCGCCACCGCCGCCGCCAAGCACAAAGCGCGTCGGCAGAACTTTCTGCGCCTGCTCGCTGTTTTTGGTGACAATGCCGTCGCCTACTTCCGGCGGGGTTTCGACCGGCACCCAGAGCGCAACGCGAAGAGCCTGTGTCATGGCACGGCCTCCGGCTCAAACCAGACCGCCCACAGATGCGCGTCGGCCGGTGGCACCACCGACAGATGCAGCGCGGACCCGGAAGCGGAGAAATCGGCGCCCGGCTCCTGCAAGGCGCCGTCGAGCGACACCAGCAGTTCGGGCGAAGAGCCGACATTGGCGGGAACGGTTGCAGAACTGGCGTTGACATAAGTCAATGAAAAATCCTGCGTGCTGCCGTCCGGCACCAGCGGCAGCATTTTCCAGACCTTGACGATGGCCGTTGACGGCGCCGGCGGGACCAACAGATCCCACTGCACCATCGATGTTGCGGTGAGCGGCGTGCTGATGTGCAGCGTGTCGGTGCCGACATCGATGCTGTAGTCCAGACCGGGAACGAGCCGCACGCCGTTGACATGCACCATGGATGGAAAGTCGCCGACATCCGGCGTCTGCCCAACGGTGTCGGGACCGGAAAAATCCTGCTGTCCGGCGGTCGCCTCGTAGACGTAGCTGGCGTGGAACGACGACACCTGTGCAACGGAAGTTTTCCAAGCGCTGCCGTTCCACACCATGACCTGATGTGACGTGGTGTCGTAGTAGATCGAGCCGGGCGGAATCGGATTGGGCGCGACCTGCCCGGTTGCCGGATTCTGTTCGCCGGGCAACGGGCCGGCCGGCCACGGCCCCAGAAAGAACTGCCCGGCGGCGCCGACCAGATTGTAGGCTTGCAGCGCCCACCACTTCGCCGACCACAGGCCGGCCATGCCGCCCTCGACCGGCTGGTAGAACAGCCCGTTGGGAAACTTCGATGCTTCAATGAAGTCGGGCGCGTGCGCGGCGTCAACCACCGGGCCGGCGAGATATTCCGCCCACTGCAACGCCTCATCCTTGGCGGCGATGGCGTTGTCGGCCTGCGCGCGCGAATAGTTCGCCCAGTTTTCCGAATCGGTGGCGTAGATGTCGGCAACCTCGGCGGCCTTGTTGTTGGCCCTTGCGCCGGATTCGACCTTCAGGCGCAGCGCTTCGATGCCGGAGGTGATCTGCTTGGCGACGTTGACGGCGGCCTCGGCATCCTTGGCGTAGAGCGCGGCGTTGCGCTCGGCGTTCTGCGTCTCGCTGATGCCGGCATTGATGGCGGCGCGCACCGGCTCGACAACCTGCTGGAGATTGTTCACCACCTCGCTAAACAGGCCGGTATCCAGTTGCTCCCGGCCGATTGAGGCATTGCGCAGCTTGCCGTCATCGCGGCGCAGTTCGGCGAGCGCGTCCTGCGTGGTGCGGATCGCCTCGGCCAATTCCATGAACATGGCGTCAAGCCGGTCGCCGGGGTGCGGCTCGCGCGGGCGCGTCTTGCTCCAGTCGGTAAAGCTGAATAAGCGCTCTGGGCGCTTGACCGTCGTCACGGTGCTAAATGGGCTTCCAACCTTAGCGCGGGAAGCCACCGCGCGGCGCTGCCGGCGCGTGACGAGCAGGTCTTTTCAATACACCCGCTGTTTCAAAACGGGAAGGTAAAAATGGCAAGGGATTTTACGCCGGCGCGGATTATGATTATAATAATGAGTGGATCATCGTTAACCATGGGGCTTGTCTGAGATGCCGAAGCTATTTCCAGTGCTCATCGAAATTGAACAGTCACAGGTCGGCAAGGTGATGCTGGCGCTCAACAAAATGCCGGGGGTCGCCAAGATCGGCCTTGAGATGGACCGCCGCAAGCCAAAGCCAAACGGCGA
>Ga0111538_10000686_pt1 | contig 46424 bp, 28 predicted proteins | sample SoiMethybrSBSTD1_FD_79669 | JGI IMG/M metagenome (GOLD analysis project Ga0111538, IMG submission 79669) | Bulk soil microbial communities from a Populus tree surrounding site in Tennessee, USA - Soil MetaG P. TD hybrid SBSTD1 (version 2)... | ecosystem: Environmental > Terrestrial > Soil >...
AGCGCCTGGCCCCCAATGTACGGTCGGGCGACGCCGTCGGGGCCGATCACCGCCGGCTGATTCGACATGAACGGGAGTCTAACGCAGCGCGCTTCGGCAACAAGGGTCCGGATTACTTGGCGGCTTTGGCGTACTTGCGGCGGAAGCGATCGATTCTGCCCTGCGTGTCGACGAAGCGCTGTTTGCCCGTGTAGAACGGGTGGCAAGCGCTGCAAACGTCCACGGTGAGCTCGGGCAGGGTCGAGCGAGTCTCGAATGAGTTACCGCACGCGCAGGTCACCCGGATGGTGTGGTACTCGGGGTGAATGCCTTCCTTCATGACGTGCTCCTGATGACCCTCGGTTTCGAGGGGGGCGCAACCTAGCGCCGACCGTACCTACCTTCAACCCCGCTGTCAGGCTGGCCACACTGACCACCTCGGCTGGTGGTGCAATTTGGCCGCGATTTCCGCCAGCTGCCGTGAGCCGGGGCTGGGCGTCGCCCTGCCCCCGTTTACTTGACGCTGGGCCACTTCGAGGACAAATCTCCTTGAATGGTCGAGCGCCCCTCGCGCCGAGAGGCGGTCCAGCGCCTCGCCCTCGCCGGAGCCGTGCTGGCCGGCGCCGGAGTTGCGGCGAAGTTGCGCTTCGATCGCGGCGGCTTCGACCTCGCGACCCCGGCGGGCGAGCGCCAGGTGCGAAGCTTCATGGTCCCTCCGGGCCAGAACCCGGTGATGGCGATCGCAAAGAGCGCCACCGACCCGGCCGAGCTCACCCGGCGCGCGGTCGCGGCGCTCGGCGGGATGAAACGCTTCATCTCGAACGGCGACGTGGTCGCGATCAAGCCGAACATCGGCTGGGATCGCATGCCGGTGCACGCCGCCAACACCAACCCGCTGGTGGTGGCCGAAGTCGTGAAGCTCGCGTTCGAGGCCGGCGCCAAAAAGGTCGTGGTCACCGACGCCTCGTGCAACGAGCCGAACCGGTGCTTTCAACGTTCCGGCATCTGGCGCGCGACACACGCGCTCGGCGCGACCGTGATCCTGCCGGCCGAGCACCGCTTCCGGCACATCCGCATGAAGGGCGACGTGCTCGACGACTGGCCGATTTACACGCCGCTCGTCAACGCGGACAAGGTGATCAACGTCCCGGTCGCCAAGCACCACAATCTCTCGAAGTACACGGCGGCGATGAAAAACTGGTACGGCCTGCTCGGCGGGCGCCGCAATCGGCTGCACCAGAACATCGACGTGTCGATCGCGGATCTCGCGACGTTCATGCGCCCGACGCTCACCGTCGTCGACGCCACGCGCGTGCTGATGCGCAACGGTCCGCAGGGCGGGAACATCGACGACGCCAAGGACATGCACCAGGTCATCGCCAGCCTCGATCAGGTGGCGGCCGACGCCTACGGTTGCACGTTGATCGGCGAGAAGCCCGAGAACGTCCACTACCTCAAGCTCGGTCACGATCGCGGCATCGGCAACATGAACTGGCGCGACGTGGCGAGCGTGGTGGTCTAGTGACTCAGCATCACGAGCCGAACGGGACGTTGCCGGTTCCGATCCCGTGGCTCGGAGCAGTCGGCCAGGTCGCGCCGCTCGATCGCGCGCTCTACCGCGTCCCGGAACCGGTAGCGCCTCCCGCCGCGATCGCCCGCCCGGCGCCGGCCAAAGAAGCTTGTGGAACGAGCTGCTCGTGCAAGTCCGCTGCGGCTCCCAAACCCGCTCCGGTGCAGGCGACCGCGGCGGTGGCCTCGGGCGCCCCGGCACCCGCAAAGCCCAAGAAGGCTGGTCCCAAGCGGCCCGGCTCTGGCATCCCGGCGCGCAAAGCGATCCGCGTCTTGGTGTGGGTCCGGCGCTTCGCGCAGGTGTTCTTCATCGCGCTGTTTCTCTATTTCCTGTTCCAGACCGCATTCCGCGGCACGTTCAGCGCCGGCTCCGATCAGCCGGTGCGCTTGCCGCTTCCGGTCGAAGCCTTCCTGCTCGCCGATCCGTTCGTGGCGACGATGACGCTGCTCAGCACTCACGCCGTGTACCGAGGTCTGGCGTGGGCGATCGGGATCCTCGCGCTGACGGTGCTGTTCGGTCGCGTGTTCTGCGGCTGGATCTGTCCGTTCGGCACGCTGCACCACTTCTTCGGCTGGATCTTCCCGAGCCGCTATCTGAAGGGCGGAAAGCGCGTCGAGGCGAACAAGACGCACGGCTGGCAGCGCGGCAAGTACTACCTGATGTACGGTTTCCTCGGCGCGGCGCTGGTCGGCAGCTCGATCGGCGGTCTGTTCGACCCGATCTGCATCGCGGTGCGGGCGATCGGGCTCGGCGTGGTGCCGGCGCTTCAGTACCTCGGGATCAGGACATCGAGCGTCGCGGCGGACACCAACCTCAGGGTGCTTCAGTCCGGCGCCGACGCCACCCAGGATTTTTTCGCGACCACGGTGTGGACGGCCAATCAGGTCTACTTTCACCAGACCTGGCTGATCATTTTCCTCTTGGTCGCGATCCTGTTCATGAACCGCTTCATTCCGCGGTTCTGGTGCCGCGCGCTGTGCCCGCTCGGCGCTTTTCTGGGCGTGGTCGCGCGCTTCAGCCTGTTCGGAATGGAGAAGGATCACGCCAAGTGCACGGACTGCAATCTGTGCCTCGTGCACTGCCAGGGCGCGGACAGCCCGCAGGGCGGCGTCAAGCACCGGCAGGACGAGTGCCACATGTGCTTGAACTGCGAGTACGCGTGCCCCGAGGACGTGATCAAGTTCCGGTTTTTGCCCAACCGTCGCAGCGAGATCACGAAGCCCGATCTCACGCGGCGCACCGTGCTGGCATCGACCGCGGCGGGGGCCGTGGCGATCCCGGCGCTGCGGCTCGCCAACTGGCCGGACAAGGCTTACAGCGAGAAGGTGATCCGCCCGCCGGGCTCGGTCGAAGAGCGCGAGTTTCTCGAGCGCTGCATCCGCTGCGCGGAATGCATGAAGGTGTGCCCGAACAACGCGCTGCACCCGGCGTTCTTCGAGGCCGGCGTCGAGGGCTTGTGGACGCCGATCCTGATCCCGCGCATCGGCTACTGCGAGTTCTCGTGCGTGCTGTGCGGCCAGGTCTGCCCGACCGGCGCGATCCAGAAGATTACCGAGAAAGAGAAAATGGGGATCGGCAAGAAGCCGGTCAGCATCGGAACGGCGATGTACGATCACGGCCGCTGCTTGCCGTGGTCGATGGCCACGCCTTGCATCGTGTGCGAGGAGTTCTGCCCGACCTCCCCCAAGGCTATTTGGGCCGAGCCGGTCGAGATCCCGAAGCGCGACGACAAGTACGAGAAAGGCGGTGAGCACGCCAAGATGCTCACTGTCAAAGTCCAGCGTCCCCACGTCGATCCGACGCTCTGCATCGGCTGCGGCGCTTGCGAAAAGGTTTGCCCGATCGTCGACAAGCCGGCGGTCTACGTCACCAACGCCGGCGAGACGCGTTCCAAGACCAACGTGATTTTGCTGGAAAATACTTCGTACACGAGCTGATCACGCGACGCGGCAACGCGCGTCATTCGACGATGACCGGGGTCGGAGGGAGCGGATTTCGACGCTGCCGGGAACGCCGAAGGTTCGAATCGTGACCGATCAGCGCTACGCCCGTTCAGCACACCCCGACAGCCGCGCCAGGCGCTGTGCCAAGCTCCCTTCAGCGAGAACTGGCACAAGGGGGTCGTTCGCCCGATAATGTCGGGAAAGGCGGTGCGCTTCCGATCCGGGGGGCTCCTGCCTTAAGCGGTGCGATGTTTGCTTCGTTTTTGGTGGGGTCATAGAAATGATCAAAGTCTCGGGACATGTGCGGGCGGTGCTGGCCGCGCTGACGCTTTCGGTGACGGCTCTCGGCGGCGGGTGCGGGCGGGCCGATCTCAACAGCGGGGGCCTCTATCAGAGTGAAAGCTTCTGCGGGGACCTGGTCTGCGACGCGAACGAAAACTCGGCGGGCTGCCCCAGCGACTGCTCGGCCAGCTGCGGTAACGGCACGTGCGACAAGGACAAGGGGGAGGATCCGTCACGCTGTCCCAAAGACTGCGGCGGGAGCTCGACCTGCGGCAACGGCCGCTGCGACAACGGTGAAACCTCATCGACGTGCTCGCGCGACTGCCCGTCGTCGAGCTGTGGCAACGGCCGCTGCGACAACGGTGAAACCTCATCGACATGCTCGCGCGACTGCCCGTCCGGGGCGTGCGGGAATGGTTACTGCGACAACGGCGAGGATCCGAAGAGCTGCCCCCAGGACTGCAGCTACAAGGGCTGCGGCGACGGCTACTGCGACGCGAACGAGAGTCCCGCCATTTGTCCCAGCGATTGCGTCCAGGGCTGCGGCGACGGCATCTGCGGCGCCGGCGAGACCCAGTTTTCGTGTCCGCGCGATTGCCCGAGCAACTGCGGCGACGGCTTCTGTGGGCCCGGTGAAAGCATCGAGAGCTGCTACAGCGACTGCTACGCCCGCTGCGGCGACGGCTTCTGCGGACCCGGTGAAAACGCCATCACCTGTCCTTCGGAGTGCCCGGCGGTTTGCCCCGACGGGTTCTGCTCGGCGGGCGAGGATCAGTACAATTGCCCCTACGATTGCCCCGGCTGGTGCGGCGATCGCGTCTGCGGCCCGAACGAGCCGAACAACTGCCCCCAGGATTGCTATAGCTGCGGCGATCACTACTGCGCCCCGGGTGAAGAGTTCAGCTGTCCTTACGACTGCCCGTACGGACCCTGCGGCGACGGTTTCTGCTCCCCATCCGAGAACTCCGCGATTTGTCCGCAGGATTGTCCGTCGAGGTGCGGCGACAGTTTCTGCTCGCCCGGCGAGGAGCAGTACTGCCAGATCGATTGCGGGATCAGGTGCGGCGACGGTATTTGCGGCCCGGGGGAGAACGTTGCCACGTGCCCGAGCGACTGCCCCACCACCTGCGGGGACTACTTCTGCGGGTCGGGTGAAAGCCAGTACACCTGCCCGAACGATTGCCCTGGCTATTGCCCCGACGGCGTCTGCGCCCCCGGTGAAGACCAGTACAGGTGCCCCCAGGACTGCCCGGGCTACTGCACCGATGGCATCTGCGGCCTCGGTGAAGACCAGTACAACTGTGCCTACGACTGCCCCGGCTACTGCACCGATGGCATCTGCGGCCTCGGCGAAGATCAGTACAACTGCCCCTACGACTGCCCCGGCTTCTGCTCCGACGGCGTCTGCGGCATCGGCGAAGACCAGTACAACTGTCCGTACGACTGCCGCGGCTTCTGCACTGACGGCATATGCGGCCTTGGCGAAGACCAGTACAACTGCCCCTCCGACTGCCGTGGCTACTGCAACGACGGCATCTGCGGCCTCGGCGAAGACCAGTACAACTGCCCGTACGACTGCCGCGGCTTCTGCCCCGACGGCATCTGCAGTCCCGGTGAAACGCCCCAGAATTGTCCGAAAGATTGCGGAGTCGTCGGCTGCGGAGACGGCGTGTGCACGCCGGGCGAAAGCCCCTACACCTGTCCGTACGACTGCCGCGGCTTCTGCTCGGACGGCATCTGCGGCCTGGGCGAAGACCAGTACAACTGCCCCTACGATTGCCGTGGCTACTGCACCGACGGCGTCTGCGGCCTCGGCGAAGACCAGTACAACTGCCCCTACGACTGCCGTGGCTACTGCACCGACGGCATCTGCGGCGCCGGCGAAGACCAGTTCAACTGTCCCTACGATTGTTACGGCTATTGCGGGGACGGCATCTGCTCGCCGTACGAGTCGGCGTCGTCGTGCTTGCCCGACTGCTACCAAAGCACCTGCGGTAACCGCTACTGCGAGCCGGGTGAGTACCAGACCTGCCCTGTGGACTGCTACGGGTATACCTGCGGAAATGGCCGGTGCGATCCGCCCGACTACCAGTACTGCCCGTACGAGTGCTTCGCCCTCGATGGCGGCGCCGGAGGCCGTCCCACCGACGCCGGCGTGCCCCCGCCCTCGCCTTAAGGTCTCCGGAACGGCCGGGTCGCGACCGGCGCAAATCGGGCTTCAAGGGGGAGCGCCAGCGCGAGACGAGTTGGGTTAAGCTGCTCGAGCCTCGCCTCATGCCGAACCGCGCCGACAGTGTATCCGCCAGCCGGGAGAGCGCCGCGCGGGTGGCCAAGTGGCTGGTGGAAAAGAATCGGCCGGACGACGCCGTAGCGCTGCTGAGCGCCTGGTCCGCCGCGGGACCCAACGACTCGGAAGGCCAGCACTTGTTGGCCGAAGCCCTGCGCATCGACCCGAGCGCCCGCGTTGCACAGATGGCGTTCGAGCGCATGGAGGGCATGCAAGGAGACCACGCCGACCTCGACGCGGCGATCGCCCGGTTTTCGGTGGCGGAGCTGAGCCGGCTCGAATCTGAGCTGCGGCGACCCACCTTTCGCCGCGCCCAGATGGGCTTCAACAACAACATCAAGTTCCGCGAGCAGGTCTTCCACGTTCAGACCGAGGACTCGGGGCTCGACGCCCCCCACATCATCACCCACCTCTTCGCCGATGGTGGCCGCGTCGTCAAAAGTCACAAGCGCGACTACTCGGCGCACGTGACGCGCTCGGACGTCGCCGAATACGTGCGGGCGCTGATGAAGGCGCAGCACCTCGAAATGGTGAAAGCGCTGCGCGAAGGCCGCTTCGACGCGGTGCTCGAGGGTCGGGCGATCGGCGGCATGGATGTGTTGACGGAGGCGCCGAGCGTCGAAATCGTCAAGCTCGCGAGCCAGAAGCGCCAGCGTGCCGCGACCATGCAGATCGCGGCTTCGCTCGAGCCGATGCAGGAAGAGCGGGTCGTCCCCGTCGCCGTCCAGGAGGCCAAGCCGCCGCTGCCCACCGCCAAGGCTCACTTCGCTCTGCACGTGATGCGCAGCCTGGCAGGCGGCCCCGAGCGCTACGAACCTTCGGGCGAAGAAGCGATCATCGGCGCGGAGGGAGCCGTCAGCCTGATCGGCGAACTCTTCTGCGCGCCCCGCGAAGCCAAGCTGAACTGGAAGGAAGGGCGACTCTGGCTCGAGGATCTGGAAGAAGGCAACGGGGTCTTCTTGCGGATCCGCACACCGGTCGAGCTCGAGCTCGGTGACGAATTCGTGGTCGGCGATCAATTGCTGCGAATCGAGCGCAATCCCGTACCCGACGACGGACCCGATCCCGACCCCACCTACTTTTACTCGTCACCGAAATGGCCGTCGTCGTTCAGGATCGTGCAGATCTTCGAAGGCGGCGCTCCCGGCGCGTGCGTCGTGGCGCGCGGCAACGCCTTGCAGATCGGCTCTGCGATCGGCGACTTGATTTTCCCCGAGGACCCGCTGGTCGCCGAGCAGCATTGCGTGATCGAGGAGCAAGCCGGATCGGTCGTCCTCACCGATCTCGGCACGCGAACGGGCGTCTTCGTCAGGATTCGAGGCGAACAGGAGCTGGTGTCGGGAGACGAGATGCTGGTCGGGCGCACGCGTCTCGTCGTCGACATCTCCGGTAGGCGTGCCCGCTAACTCGCGTACGCCTGACTACTTCCCTCCCGCCCGCCCGCCCCCGCCGTAATCCTCCCCGGGGATGAACCCCCGGACCCCCGACGCTGCTCGCTCCGCTTCGCTACGCTGCGCGCGGGGCTCGCTGCGCTCGCCTTAGTGATCAGGCGAGGTGCCCCGTTTTGGTTCCGCGACGTACCGACAAAACAAAGCTGCCGCGCAAAGACAACACGTGCACTCGCTTCGACAGGCGAGTCGTTGGCCCGATGTGGACATCGCTCGCGCGAGGTCGGTACTGGTCAGGACAAAGGCGAGCGCAGCGAGCCCCGCGACGAGCGCAGCGAGGAGCGTCGGGGGTCCCGGGGGCTTGCCCCCGGCGGAGGAACTCCGGAGGGGGTGGGTGGGTGGGGTACAAAAAAGACCGGCCGGGGCTGGCGCTTAGCGCCAGTCCCGGCCGATAAAGCGAAAAAAGCGTCAAGGCACGAACAGCTCAGCTGCCGCCGCCTTACTCCTTCTTCTCGCCGCCGCCCTCTTCCTTCTTCTCCTCGCCGCCACCAGCGGGAGCATCGGCCGGCGCGCCCTCAGCGGGGGGGGCTTCCGGAGTCTCGGCAGCGGGTGCCTCGGGGGCAGCCGGCGCCTCGGGAGCCTTCGCCTCGGGAGCCTCGGCCTCGGGCGTTCCGCCGCCACAGGCCAGGGTCAGGCAAACCATCGGGACAGTCAGGGCGATCGAAAGTAGCTTCTTCGTCATTTTCGGGGATCCTCCGTACTTCCCGAGCCACCCGCGAGCGGCCCGGACCGGTAAGGAGACGCGTGAGCCGTGGAAACCGGCTCACCGCTCGGGCGATTGTGCATTAAGCTTTCGACATTATTGACTTTTATGGCGATTCTGGCGCCCCGAAATCACCGGGACGAAAATAGACAGGTTGCGGCACCGCGCCCCGCTCCCCGCGGGGCCTGCTACGTGAGCCGAATCACCGTCATTCCGCGTCAGGTTTGTAGAGAGCAATGCCTCCTCGGCCCGAACCCGCCCGCCTCCGACTCGTTGGCGGCACCAGTGCGCCGAAGAAGGCTTCGCGCCGGCTCGGCCCCACGGCAGAGCTCGACGACGCGCAGTTGGTCGCGCTGGTGCGCGATGGTGACAGTCGCGCGTTCGAAGTGTTGTACCGGCGCCATGCCGGCTTCGCGCTGAACCTCGCGGTGCGCATCCAGGTCAGCGGTTCGGACGTGGAGGACGTGGTTCACGATGCCTTCTTGCGTGCGCATCAGCGTTTGAAAGAGCTGCGCGACGCTTCGGTATTTCGTTCGTGGCTCGGAGCGATCGTGGTGCGCTTGGTGCGCAGCCGCTTGCGCCGTCGCCGGCTGTTGAACGCGCTCGGCCTCGGCGCTTCGGATCCGGTCGACCTCGACGCCGTGGCCTCGGATGGCGCAGGTCCCGAGGTGAGGGCGCAGCTTGCGCAGCTGTACGCGTTGCTGAAGACGATGCCGGCGGACGAGCGCATTGCTTGGACGCTGCGTTACATCGAGCGTCATCCGCTGGAGGGCGTGGCCGAGCTCACCCGTTGCTCGCTGGCCACCGCCAAGCGCCGCATTCAGCGCGGCCAGCGCTTTTTGAACGAGCACTTCGTTGCGCCGTTCTCGGATGAGGAGCAGCAGCCGTGAGCGAACGCCGCAACATCCCGGAGATCGCGCCGGACGCGCTGCGTGATCACGGTGGCAGCGAGCGCGTCGAGCGCGTTTGGGCACGTTTACAGAGCGAGGGCCTCCAGACTTCGCCGGCGCGACGCATGGCGATGTGGTGGGCACCCGCCGCGGCCGTGATCATTTTTGGCTGCGGTGTCTTCGTCGGCGCTCGTTGGTTCCAAAAGCAACCGCAAGCGGCGGCGCCGCTGTCCGCCGAACCGGCGGGTGCGACGGAGCCGGGACCCGTGGCCGAATCGCCGAAACTCTTGCCTGAGCCGCAACGCGAGCCCGACAAGGCGCGCAAGCGGCGTGCGGTCGCGCCTCAGGTCAACGAGCCCGCGCTCGAGCCGGTACCAGAGCCGGCACCGCCGCCCGCCTTGCTCGCGCCGGCTCCGGCCTCGAGCAGCAACTCCGGCCCACAGGAGTGGCAGCGCCTGGGCAACCTGGGCGAGTACGGCGCGGCCTGGCGAGCGCTCGAACGGGAGGGCGGCTTCGATGCAGCCTTTGCGCGGGCCACGCCGGAGCAGCTGCTTTCGCTCAACGACATCGCCCGCTGGAACGGCCAGCGCGGCCGCGCCATCCAGGCCCTGCGCAGGATCCTCGATCAGTACCCGGGCAGCGAGTTTGCGCCGATCGCGGCCGTGACACTCGGCAACATGCTCGACGCGGCCGGCGATCGCAAGGGCGCAAACGAGGCCTTTGCGATGTATCGGCGCTTGTCTCCCAAGGGGGAGTTCGCAGAAGATACGCTCGCTCGGCAGATCGACGCGGCCATCGAGCGCGGCGACCTTCCGCTCGCTCGCAAGCTCGCGGATCAGTATGCGACCGATTTCCCCAGCGGCAGACGGCTCGGCGAGATCAAAAAGCAGCTGGCTCGTCTCTCGGGGAAGGAGCCGGCGAGCTCCGCGCCCGATCCGGGCGCCGCTAGCGAGCCCGAGGAAGGGCCGTCCGAGGAGTCCGCGGACGACGAGCACCCTCCGCCGTCTGCTGGGCCTGCTCCGTCTAACAAGCTGCCTTAGCCTGGTGCTCGGCGCGCTTGCGTTGCCGCGCCCCGCGCGCGGCGTCCCCGGCAACGCGCGGGTCGCGATCGAGCTCGGCTCGAAGGCCGAACGCCTGGTCGACCCGCGCCTCACCCGGCGGCTGATCCAGCTCGAGCTGAGCGACGTCGAGATGCCACCGACGCTCACCGGGATAGCGGCCCACCAGCCGCCAGCGTTGTTCTATCGAGTGCTCTCGACGCGGCCCGAGGAAATACGAGTCGAGCTCTGGGAGCGCGGCGAATTCCACGGCGCCCGCAGCGTCAGCTTGTCGAGCGGCACCGCGCAGCTGCACGCGCGGCGGATCGCGCTGGCGGCGGCCGAGCTCGCGCGGAGGCTGCGCGGGCAGCGCATCGCCGACGCCAAACGTCTGGCGCGCCCCAAAACCAACGGGGAAAACGGCGGCGATGGTGCGCACGCCGGGCGGTTGCGACCCGGAATCGCAGCGGCTTTGCGCGGCGCGGCCGTCGGCCCAAGCCAGCTCTGGCTGCTCGGCCCGGAGCTCGCCGCGCGGCTCCGGCTCGGCGAATCGGCGCGCCTCGAGCTCGGTGCCAACTGGATGCACGGGCGCGCGAGCGCGCTGGCCGGCGCGCCCGGCACCAGCTCGATCGAGCTTTCGCTCGCACCGGGCTACGGATTTTCGCTCGGGCGCGGGGTGTCCGCGGTCTCGAGCCTCCGCTTTGCCGCCGCCGCGGTTCACCTCAACGACGTGCGGGCCGTGGACGGCATCGCGGGCCAGCACGACACCTGGTCGGCGCGGGCAGCGCTCGAGCTGCGCGTGGAAAGTCGGCTGACGCGCGCGATCTCCGTCTATGCGGCTCCTGACATCGGTGTCGTGCTGCGGCGCATCCCCGTGCAGGGCAAGGACGGCGCGGTCGAGCGACTGGGTGGTCTGTGGCTGGGCGGCGCGCTCGGTGTCAGCTTCGATCGCAACTAGTCCGGAATGAGCAGCACCTTGCCCTGGTTCTTTCCGTACTCGAGCTCGGCGTGTGCTTCGGCGGCGCGGCTGAACGGAAAGCTGCTTCCCACCTGCGGCTCGATCGCGCCCTTGCGATAGAGCTCGATCAGCGCGTCGGTCTCGCTGCGCAACAGCGCTACTTCGTTCCAGAGGTGGCCGAGGTTGACGCCCGCCACTCCGCGGTTCTCGCTCATCAGCTGCATCGGCCGGAACAGCGGCGACCGCAGCACCTGGCCGACGACGTGGACGAGGCGCCGCGTCCCGCCCTTGTTCGCATTGGCAAGCCCGAACGCGATCAACAAGCCCGCGGGCGCGAGCAATCGGTAACCCTTGCCCCAGTCCGGTCCCCCGAGCGGGTCGAGCACCAGATCGACGCCGCGCCCTTGCGTCAGCCGCCGTACCTCGGCGGTGTAATCGGCCGTGCGATAGTCGATCGGATGGTCGCAGCCGAGACTGCGGATGAAGTCGTGCTTTTTCGCCGACGCCGTGCCGTAGGTGACCACGCCCGGAATCGTGCGGCAGAGCTGAAGCACCGCGCTCCCGACGCCCCCCGCGGCCATGTGGATCAACACGTGCTCGCCACCGCGGAGCCGCGCGACCCGAAACAGCATGTGATACGCCGTGATGTAGGTGATCGGCAGAGCCGCGCCGTGCTCGAAGCTCATCGCCTCGGGCAGCACCGTCACCTGCGCCGCTGGGACACACACCACGTCGGCGTGCCCGCCGAACCTGATCAGGTAGAGGACGCGGCTGCCGACGGCCGGGGACGTGACACCGGGGCCGAGCGCATCCACGACGCCCGCTCCCTCGTAGCCGACGACGCACGGCGGCTTCGGCGCGTCGGGGTAGAGGCCCTGCCGCGCCATGACTTCGGCGAAGTTGAGGCCGCACGCCCGCACGCGCACTCGAACCTCGCCCGCGCGCGGCTCGGGATCGGGTCCCTGCCGAACCTCGAGCATTTCCGGCCCGCCGTGCTTTTTGATCCAGATCGCGCGCATGCGGCGCCGACGTTTATTGGACCGCGCCGCCGCGAAAGCAAGGTAGCGGGCGACTACTGCGGGTAGTCGCTGAAAATGATCGATATCAGATGATTTTCGGACGCCCAGTTCGGGACCTTCACAACTTGCGGTTTCGCGCTGTCCCCGCGCGGGATGTTCTTGAAGGTGATGGTGCCGTCGGGCGGATCGGAGGCCGGCATGAACACGTCGGCGGTGGTCTGAAACGCGGTGCAGTTGGTGCAGGCCGGATCGGAGAACGCCGGCAGCGCCCCGAACGTCGATTCGCCAGGCGAGGCCTCGTCGTCGTGGATGTGAATCGCGATGTCACCGTTCGTCATCCGCGTCTGGATGATGTTGGCGGGCGCTTGATCGCGACCGGAACTCGTCGTGCCGACCTCGAGCAGGTCCATCTTGGCGGGATCGCGCGCTTGGCCGCCGAGCGGTCCACCCGCGGCGGTCGGACTCGGATCCGTGTACCACTCGCGCATCCGCATCGCGATCACCGCGGCGTGGTTGAGGCCGCGATGGGTCGCGTTCCGGATCGGCGAATAGGGATGTCCCGACAACAATCGGACAAGGTGACTCGAGCGAACGTAGCGCTGCAGGTAGAAGTGGTGGCTGCCGCTGTCGGGCGCCACCACCGCCATTTCATAGCGCTTGTCCGGACTGACCACGATCGGACCCCAGTCGCCGGTTTCGTCGATCGAGTAGGTCTTGATCGGAGCACCGCCCAGGCGATGTCCCGTGTCGGGGTTGATCTCCCAGATTTCCAGGGTGGTGCCGGCGCGGCCGATATTGGCAGGGAAAATCACCAACCGGCCCGTGAGCTCGACGGGCTTGTCCTGAGGCACGATTTCCGTGACTTCCGGTTCCGCACCGACGAAGAGCTTGTACTGCTCGACGAAGGACTCGAGGGAGGTAGCGCATTCCACGTGCGCCTGCCCGCTCAGCGGCATCTCGTGCGTTCCTCCTCGCGCGGCCTGCACCAAAGAGATGCACGGAATGTTCGCGGTGTCCGCGGCGCCGCAACCGCCGCCGTCGAGGCTCACGTACTTGGCGATCTTGGCGGCACGCGTGGCATCGCCCAGATAGTTGGTCGACACGAGCGTGCCGCGCGAGTGGCCGACCAGATACACCTTGTCGACGCTGAACTTCGCCCGCACCTGGTCGACGAGCGCGTCGACCAGCGAGACGTAGGTCGCGTAGTCCGTGCCCGCACCGTCGTGATCGAGCGCGAAGATGCGCTCTCGCGGGTAGCCGTTGGCGGCGAAGCGGATCGCTTGCGACTCGTACTGCTGAGCAGAACCTGCGAACCCGTGAACGAAGACTATGGGCAGCGCCACGTCGAGGGGCAGCGTTTCCTTGTCCGGAGTGCCCGTGGGCGTGGATTGCGTCCCTGTCGCGGCGTCGTCGCTGCCGCAACCGGCCAGCAAGAGCGCGAGGGTTCCGACCAGAAATGAACGAAAATAAGCCATCTTTCGAGCTCCTTTGCCGTAGGCAGCGCTCGTCGCCGCGGCAGTTTCCATAACTTGGCCCCGGAAGCCGGCCTCTTCCGCGAACCGCCATGGTTGTTCCCCCGCGCGCCAGCTAGCGACGAACGCTCACGCGCTCGCGCTGCTCGCGCGTCAGGTTGACCCAGCGCCCCTCGATCCGAAACTCGTCCTGTGAGCGACGGCAGCTCCGTACCTTGACGTCGTAACTTTCGCTCTCTCCCGAAAACCGCAGCTTGAGCGTCGCGCCGGGCGGAGCCGCCCGCTTTGCGTCGAGCACGACGCGCTCGCCATCGCTATGGGCGATCGTCGCGCGCGTTCCGTCGTCGAGCTCGAGCGCGCTCATCGTCGTCACTCGTCGCGCTGGCGGCGGACAGCGACGCGTGCCTCGCGCGCGTCGTCCTTGGCGCGCAGCGCCTGACGCTTGTCGTACTTGCGACGGCCGCGCGCCAGCGCGACCTCGAGCTTGGCGCGACCGCTCTTGAAGTAGCACTTGGTCGCGATGATCGTCATGCCGTCGCGCTCGACCGCGCCGCGCAAACGATCGATCTGCTGCATGTGGAGCAAGAGCTTGCGCGGGCGGCGCTCTTCGTGACCGAACGCGGCGTGCTTGAGCGGCGGGATCCGGAGGCCCTGAATCCACGCTTCACCAGTGCGCTTCAGATCGACCCAGGCGTCGCTCAGGTCCGCACCGTTCTCGCGCAACGAGCGGACCTCGCTGCCGATCAACACCAGCCCCGCCTCGATCGTGTCGCCGACCTCGAAATCGAAGTACGCACGGCGATTCTTCGCGACCAGCCGGTCGCCGCTCGGTTCTTTCTTGGGGCCGCCCGTGCCTTTTGCCATTGGGGCCAGATGCGCCGAGTAGCCCCAGGGCCGCGCCACCGCAAGAGCTCGATTGCGTTTCGGGGATTTCGCACTAAGAGGGGCTTGCCATGCTCCCGACCGCGCTCGTCGGCGCGCGCACACACAACTTGAAGAGCGTGGACGTGGTCGTCGTTCCCGGCGAGGTAGTCGTCATCACCGGCGTCTCCGGCGCGGGTAAAAGCAGCCTGGCCATCGACACTCTTTACGCCGAAGGGCAGCGCCGCTTCGTCGAGAGTTTCAGCCCCTACGCGCGCCAGTTTCTGGAGCGCCTCGAACGACCGCCGATGCAGCGGCTCGAGCCAGTCCCGGCCGGCATCGCCGTCGATCGCCGGGCACCGATCAAGAGTTCGCGCTCCACGGTCGCGACCATGGCCGACCTCGAGCCTTACCTGAGCGCCCTCTTCACGCGCGAAGCGTTGCCGATCTGCCCCGATCACCAGGTCGATGCGGTGACGCTCGACGCCAGCTCGGCAGCGGCACGCGCGGCGGACGCGCTGGACGGCGCCGGCCAGCAAGCGATCTTGACGTACCCGTTGCGCGTCGGCGGGCTCGAAGCGTACCTCGAAGTGCGCGAGCAGCTCTTGCGGGACGGTTACCGGCGGCTCTGGGTCGCCGGAAAGACCGAGGACGTCGACCGCCTGAAACCGTCGGTCGCGCTGGCCGGAGGCGCGGGGCTCGAGGTGGTCGTGGATCGCGTCAGCGTGAGGCGCGACGTGAAGCGGCTCGCCGCCGGGATCGAAGCCGCCTGGCAGCGCTCGGGCGGAACGGCGCGCCTCCATGCCGACGGCCAAGAGGTCGTATTGAAGAGCGGGCTCGGATGCCCGCAATGCGCCCGTGAGCTCCTGGCTGCGCGACCGGGCCTGTTTTCCTACGAATCACCGCTCGGCGCTTGTCCCACCTGCCGCGGCTTCGGGCGCACGCTCGGCATCGATCTGGCGAAGGTATTTCCGAACCCCGAGCTGACGCTCGAGGGCGGCGCGATCCGCCCCTGGCGCGGCAAATCCACGAAGTGGGAGCGCGGCGAGCTCGCCAAGCTGTGCAAGCGCCACGGCCTGTCGATGAATCTTGCGTGGAAGCGGCTCGGCGAGAAGCAGAAGAAGCTCGTGTTGCGCGGCGACGGCAGCTGGGAAGACGGGATGTTCCCGGGCGTGCTCGGCTGGTTCGAGTGGCTCGAGACGCGCACGTACAAAATGCACGTGCGCGTCCTCTTGTCGCGGTACCGATCCTACGACGAGTGCCGGGACTGCGGGGGAAAGCGCTTGAACGCGCAAGCGCTCGGCTATCGGGTGGGCGGGCTCGACCTCGCCGGCTGGCACGCGCTGGAGATCGCCGCCGCCCGCCAGCGCGTGGAAGCGCTCTCGACGCGCAGCGGGCAAGGCGAGCTCGCACGCAAGGAGCTTTCGACGCGGCTCACTTACCTCGAGAAGGTCGGCCTGGGCTACCTGACGCTCGATCGTCAGGCGCGCACCCTGAGCGGCGGAGAAGCGCAGCGCGTGACCTTGACGGCGGCGCTCGGCACCTCGCTGCACAATGCGCTGTTCGTGCTCGACGAACCGACCGTAGGGCTGCATCCGAGCGACGTCGAGCCGCTCTCGAAGATGCTGCACGAGCTCAGCCAGCGCAACAATGCCGTACTGGTGGTGGAGCACGATCCGGCGCTGATCCGCGGCGCGGACCGCGTGATCGAGCTCGGGCCCGGCGCGGGCAGTGCAGGTGGCAGCGTGGTCGCGGACGGCGTTCCCGGTGCCGTGGCTCGCACCGGAGGCGCCACCGCGCGCGCTCTCGCGGGCACCAGCGCGCGCCACACGCCGCGCGAACCGTGGGCATGGCTGCGGGTGAAGCTGGCCTGTGCCAACAATCTGCGCTCGATCGACGTCGAGGTTCCGCTCGGCATCGTGTGCGCGGTGACCGGACCCAGCGGCTCCGGCAAGAGCACGCTCGCCGCCGATATCGTTTATCGCGCACTGGCGCGCCGTCTGGGCGCGCTCGACGTCGAGCCGCCCGGCGCGCACGCCGCGATCGAAGGCGCCGAAGCGGTACGCCGCGTCGCACTGGTCGATCAATCGCCGCTCGGGCGAACCTCGCGCGGCAACGCGGCGACCTACACCAAAGCCTGGGATCTGATTCGCGCCGCGTACGCGCGCGAGCCGGAAGCGGTGGCTCTCGGTCTGGCGGCGTCCGCGTTTTCGTTCAACGTCGAGGGCGGGCGCTGCGAGGCTTGCAACGGCGAGGGTTACGAGACCGTCGAGATGCAGTTTCTGGCGGACGTGCGCCTGATCTGCCCGGTGTGCAAGGGCCAGCGCTTCAAGGAGCACGTGCTGGGCGTCCGCCACCGCGGCACGAGCGTCGCCGAGCTGCTCGAGACGACGGTCGAAGGCGCGCTCGAGCTGTTCCGCAACGACGCCGGCATCGTGCGCACGCTCGGACCGGTGGCGCGGCTCGGACTCGGCTACCTGCGGCTCGGCCAGCCGCTGTCGACGCTGAGCGGCGGCGAAGCGCAGCGGCTCAAGCTGGCGCGAGCGCTCGCCGACGAGCACGACGGTGCGCTGTACGTGCTCGACGAACCGAGCGCCGGACTTCACGCCGACGAAGTCGCGCGACTGCTATCGGCGTTCGACGCCATCGTGCAGGGCGGCGGCGGCGTGCTGGTCGTCGAGCACGACCTCGACGTGATCCGGAACGCGGATTGGGTGATCGACCTCGGGCCGGGCGCGGGCAAGGACGGCGGAAGGCTGGTCGGCTGCGGTACTCCGGAGCAGATCGCCCAGCTCGAAACCCGTACCGCGCGCGCCCTGGCCAAAGCCGTGGATGAAGCGCTGCCGGCCGCGCGCAAATCGAACGGCGCCGCGGCGAAGCAGCCCGCGGCGCTGAGCGTGGTCCGAGCCCGCGAGCATAACCTGCGCGACGTGGACGTGACGATTCCCCACGGCGCGCTCACCGTCGTCACGGGTCCGAGTGGGTCCGGAAAGAGCACGCTCGCGTTCGACGTGGTGTTCGCCGAAGGGCAGCGGCGTTTCCTCGAAACCTTGACTCCGTATGCGCGCCAATTTTTGCCGACGATGCCGCGCCCGGACGTCGACAGCGTGGTCGGTGTCCCGCCGTCGATCGCGCTCGAGCAACGCACCGCCCGCGCCGGCGCGAAATCCACCGTTTCCACCGTGACCGAGGTCGCGCACTACCTGCGGCTCCTGTACGCGAAGCTCGGCGTGCCGCATTGCCCCGAACACCAGCAGCCGATCGGCGCGATGAGCGCGGAAGCGATCGCGGCCGCACTGCGCAAGTTCAAGGGCCGCCACACGCTGCTCGCGCCGGTGGTCGAAGCGCGCAAGGGCACCTATCTCGACGTGTTCACCGCCGCTGCACGCGAGGGCATCGCCAGCGCGCGTTGCGACGGCAGCTTGATCAATACGGACACTCCGCCGCGGCTCGCGAAAAGCAAAGAGCATACGATCGAGCTGGTGATCGCCCAGGGCGTCGAACCGGCCCGGATCGAGCGCGAAACGCTGGATCGGGCGCTACGCTGGGGCAAGGGCGCGATCAAGCTGATCGGCCCGGATCGAAGCGAGCGCCGGCTCTCGATCAAGAGCGCGTGCCAGGAATGCGGCTTCTCGGTGCCGGAGCTCGACCCGCGCTGGTTCTCGTTCGCGACGCGCCAGGGCCGCTGCGAAACCTGCGACGGCAACGGCGTGATCGAGGAGCCCAAACGGAAGCCGCGCTATCCCTGGCGGCGCAAACGCAGAAAAGAGCTTCCCCCCGGCACGTGTCCCGACTGCGAGGGCACTCGGCTCGCGCCGTTGCCGCGCGGCGTGCGCCTTTTGGGCGAGGCGTATCCGGACGTGACGAAGCGTTCGGTGAAAGCCGCGCGCACGCTGGTGGAGGGCTGGCGCTTCAGCGGCGACGAGCTCGCGATCGCCGGGCCGATCCTGGAGGAGCTGCGGCGCCGGCTTCAATTCATGAGCGACGTCGGCCTCGACTATCTGGCGCTCGATCGCAGCGCCGGCAGCCTGAGCGGCGGAGAGATGCAGCGGCTGCGTCTGGCCGCGCAACTCGGCGCGGGGCTCACCGGAGCTCTGTACGTGCTCGACGAGCCGACGATCGGCCTCCACCCGCAGGACACCGGACGGCTGCTGGGTAATCTGCGGCGCCTGGTCGAGATCGGTTCGACCGTGGTCGTCGTGGAGCACGACGCCGACACGATTCGCGCCGCCGATCATCTGGTCGATCTGGGGCCCGGTGGCGGGTCTCACGGCGGCACGGTGGTCGCTGCTGGAGCCCCGGCCGACGTGCTGCGTGCGGCGGCTTCGCCGACCGGCCGCGCTCTTTCGGCGCCGCCCGAGATCCGCGCTCCGCTTTCGATCGCCCGGGACGCAGCCTGGCTCGTGCTCGGGGGCGCCTCCGAGCACAACCTGCGCGATGTCGAGCTGCGGGTTCCGCTCGGGCGCTTCAGCGTGGTGGCCGGCGTCAGCGGCTCGGGCAAGAGCACCCTGATCCGGCGCGTGCTGTTGCCCGCGGTGCGCGAGAAGCTCGGGCTAGAGACCGACGCCGCGGGCGCGTATCGTGCGCTCGACGGCTGGCAGCCGCTGAGGCGTGCGGTCGCGGTCGATCAATCGCCGATCGGTCGTACCCCGCGCTCCGTCCCTGCCACGTTTCTGGGGATCTGGGATGCGCTGCGCGCGCTGTTCGCCGCGACGCCCGAAGCGAAGGTGCTCGGCTTCGATGCGCGGCGCTTCTCGTTCAACACCGCGGGCGGCGGTCGTTGCACGGTCTGCGAAGGCCAAGGCGTGGTCACGCACGAGATGAGCTTTTTGCCCGACGTGGTCGCACCGTGCAGTGCCTGCGCCGGCAAGCGCTTCGAGCCGCGCACTCTGGACGTCCGCTACATGGGCCACTCGATCGGCGACGTGCTCGGCCTCACCGCCGAGCAGGCCGCGGAGCTTTTCAAGAACCATACGGCCATCGCGCGGCCGTTGCGCACGCTGACCGACATGGGCGCCGGCTACGTGACACTCGGACAAGGCTCTCACACCCTGAGCGGCGGCGAGGCGCAGCGGCTGAAGCTCGCGGCCGAGCTCACCGCGAGCGCGCGTCACGAACCCACGCTCTACGTGCTCGACGAGCCGACGACCGGGCTCCACCTCGCGGACGTGTCCAAGCTGATGAAGGTCTTGAGCCAGCTCGTCGAACGGGGCGACACGCTGGTGGTGATCGAGCACCATCCGCTGGTGATCGCGGGCGCCGACTGGGTGGTAGAGCTCGGGCCCGGCGGCGGCGAGCACGGCGGCAAGGTCGTGGCCAGCGGTGCGCCGCGGGCGGTGTCACGCCGCAACACGCCGACGGGCGGGGTACTCGCGGCGTTGTTGGAGCGGGCCGGGTAGCCGCTACTCCGTTTTCGGCGCCGGTCTCCGAAACTTCGTGCCACTCGAGCCGCCGCTGCCCGTGCTCGTCCCGCCTCCGGCGCCGCTGCCGCCGCCGCTGCCCGTGCTGGTGCCTCCGCTCGAGCCGCCGCTGCTCGTGCTGCTTCCTCCGCCCGAGCCGCCGCTGCTCGTGCTGCTTCCTCCGCCCGAACCACCGGTGCCGGAGCTGCTGCCACCACTCGAGCCACCGCTGCCCGAGCTCGTCCCGCTGCTCCCGGTCCCCGCGGCGCCGGATCCGCTCCCCGAGCTCGTGCCGCCGGCACCGCTCGACGTGTTGCCGGATCCGCCCTTGCCCTTCGACTGCGAGCTACCGCTGGTCGAGCCGCTGCTCGTCGTCGAGCCGCTGCCCGTCGTCGGGGCGCTGGTTGCAGTCGCGGCTGGCTGCGGACTCGGTGGCGGCGCCGGCGCGGCAGGTCGAGCGGCAGCCGGCGTGCTCGCGGGGAGCGGGTTCAGTGGTTCCGGATCCTCCGTGCGCGAGGTTCCGATCACCACGATCGCAACCACCATCCCGCCCAGGACGAGGAGCGCGGCGAACAGGCCGCCGAAGATCAAGAGCAGATTCGTACCCGAGCCCGACGTCGGACGCTGCGGGGGCGCGGCGTAAACCGGCGCCGCGTAGACCGGCGCTGCGGCTGGCGGCGGCGCAAAGGCGGGCGCGGGAACCTGGGCCGGCGCAAGTTCCGCCGCCGCGCCCACCTTGGTATGACCGGGGCCGACCGGCGCGCCGGGGATCGGCGAGTTCCATTGGGTGGGCGGCGGCGCGACGTTGCCCGCCGGCATCTCCGTAGCAGGCGGCGCCTCGTGCGCCCAGGGCGGGACGGGATCGATGCGGGTGGCGTCCTCGCTCGCTGGCGACTGCGGGGCCGGCGGGTCGATCAAAGTCGGCGGCACGACCGGCTCGCGCGGCGTCGGCGGCGGCGTCATCTCGCCCGTGGTGTGATTCGGAGGCTTCGGCGCTTCGGTCATCTCACCAGTCGGGCGGCTGCCCGGCTGCGGAGGCGCCGTCATCGCCTCGGTGGGTCGCGGACCGCCGCGCGAGCTCTCGCCGTTCTGATCGCCCATCGTTAGAACGAGTACCGAAATGTGAGCGCGAGCGCCAGTGGCTCAACGCGCGCCGAGCACCGCGGCGTAAACCTCCAGCGTATCGCGCGCCTGGCGCTCGACGCTGAAGGTTTTCGAGCGGGCCTTACCGAGCTCGATCAGGCGTTTCCGCTCATTGCCGCTCTCGGCCATGGTCAGGATGGCATCCGCGATCGCGGCGTGGTTCTTCGGGTCGACGAGGAGCGCGGCACCCTCTGCCAGCTCCGGCAAGCTGGAGCAGTTGCTCGTGATCACCGGACAGCCGAGCGCCATTGCTTCGAGCACGGGGTAACCGAAACCTTCCGCGTGCGAGACGAAGAGCGCCGCCAGCGCACCACGATAGAGCGCGTGGAGCTCGTCGTCCGAGACGAAGCCGGTCAGGATCAACGCCTCCTCGACACCGAAAGCGCGCGCCCGCTCGATCACGCCGCGCCGCCGATCCTCGCGCAAGAGTCCCGCCCAGACCAGGCACAGGTCCTCGCCCTTCAGACGAGCCCGCGCGCCCGCGAGCCCCGCCAGCATGCCCTCGGCGTTCTTCCGCCAGTCGGCGTCACCTGCATAAACGAGGTAAGGGCGCGCTTCGACGTGAAAGCGCGCGCGGGCGCCGGCGTCGCGCACGCTCGGCTGCGGCTTCCACTTCGAAAGATCGATGCCGTTCGGGACGATCGAAATCTTCTTGGCCGGCAGCTCGAGCAGCCGCATCAGATCGTCGGCCGTGGCGCGGCTGATCGCGATCACGTGATCGGCGCCGTGGTAGCGGCGCGCATCGAGCCAGCGCCGGCCCGAAGCCCAACCTTCCTGCCAATCCGAGTAGTGTTCGGGAAACAGCAGCGGAATCAGGTCGTGGCAGGTCACGACGCGCGGGCAATCGAAGTGACCGAGCGGCCGCGCGTGGCCGTAGCCCACGTGGAGCAAGTCCACCTTGCCGGCGCGCACGGCGCGCGCCATACCGACACGCTGGCGATAGGCCCAGCCGTAGCGAGTATCGCGCCACGGGCGCTCGATCAGGCGCGTGATCGCGACCTCGGCATCCTCGCTGATGACGCCGCGTCCCGCCCAGTCCGAGCGCTCGAGAAAACGCACACTGAGCCCGTCCGACGCCGAGCTGGCCCTGGCGAGCGCCCGCGCGAGCTCGCTCAGGTAGCGGCCAATCCCCCGGACCTTGGTCTCGGTCGAGAGGATCGTCAGATCGAAGAGCACGCTGCTCACGCCGCGCTCACCTTCACTTCTGATACTGCTTCTTCCACTCGGTGTACGGCATGCCGTAGATCACTTCGCGCGCTTGTTCGTCGCTGAGCTCGACGCCGCGTTCGGCGGCCGCGGCGCGGTACCATTTGGACAGGCAATTGCGGCAGAAACCCGCCAGATTCATGACGTCGATGTTTTGCACGTCCGTGCGCTCGCGGAAGTGCAAAAGCAAGCGTCGGAAAGCCGCCGCTTCGATCTCGGTTCGCGTCCGATCGTCCATCGTGACGAACGCATAGCACATCGCAACTACTGCTGATCGAGCACCTCGCGTACGCGGCGCGCGAGCGTGGCGAGCGCCAGCGGCTTCTGCAGGAAATCCACGCGTTCACGCAGAATACCGCGCTCCGCGAGCACGCCGTCGGTATAGCCGGAGACGAACAACACCTTGAGCTCCGGCGAGAGCCGGCTGAGCTCGCGCGCCAGCTCGAGGCCGTTCATCCGAGGCATGAGCACGTCGGTGATGACCAGACCGATCTCGCCGAGCCGCGTGCCGGCGATGCTCAACGCCTCTTCGCCGCCCGCTGCGAACAGCACGGTGTAACCGAGCCGATTCAGCATGCGCCCCAGTGATTCGCGAACCATCGGCTCGTCGTCGACGACCATGATCGTTTCTGCGCCGCGCTGCACGTCCACTTCCTCCGGAAGCTCGGGCTCGGCGCCATGCGACTGCTTCGCACGCGGCAAATAGACGCGAAACACGCTGCCGATCCCGACGTTGCTCTCGACGTCGATGTGGCCGCCGCTCTGGGTGACGATGCCGTAGACCATCGCCAGCCCGAGGCCCGTGCCTTTGCCCTGGCGCTTGGTCGTGAAAAATGGCTCGAAGATGCGCTGGCGCGTCGCCGCGTCGATTCCTTCCCCGGTGTCCGAAATCCTGAGCTCGGCGTACGGTCCGCCGACCACGCCGGGGTGCAGCCTGACGTACTCGTCGTCGAGCTTGGCGTTCCGGGTCTCGATGATCAGCCGCCCGCCGCCGACCATCGCGTCGCCGGCGTTCAGCGCGAGATTCGTCAGCACCTGCTCGAACTGCGCGGGGTCGACCTTGACCGGATAGAGCTCCGGGTCGATCTTCACCTCCATCTCGACGCCGCTCGCCAGCACGGCGCGCAGCGTGGGCTCGAGGCGCTGGATCAAATCGTTGAGCTGGACCACGCGCGGGCTCAAGAATTGCCCGCGCGACAGCGCGAGCAGTTGATTCGTCAGCTCGCGCGCGCGTTCGGCGGCACTCCTGATCGTCGACACGTCGGCCTGCACGTTCCGGCTCTTGGCGGCGAGGATCGATTCGGTCAGCGTGAAGATCACCGTCAACATGTTGTTGAAATCGTGAGCGACTCCGCCCGCGAGCTTCGACAGCGCCTCCATCTTTTGCGCGGTGCGCAGATTCTCGAACGCGCGCTCACGCGAATGAAGCGATCGCGCGAGCTCGAGGGCCACCGGCACCTGGCTGGCGAGACCAAACAGCCGCTCGGCGTCCGCCTCCTCGAATGCACCGTTGGTCAGCGGCCGATCCAGGTAAACCACGCCGATCGCCGTGTGCTGCACCAGGACCGGGGCCGCGATCATCGAACGGCGCTGATCGGAAATACGGCCGCCCCGTGCCGCGGCGGGACCCGGCGCTTCGTCGCCGAGCTCGGCCAGTCCCGAGCGCAAAACTCCTTCCACCATGTCGCGGTCGAAGCTCAATTCCGCGGGTAGGTCCTCGCGGCTCGAGCTGCGCGCCACCAGAACCCTGAGCCGCGACCCGTCGTCCCCGTCGCCGTCACGCTGCATCGACCCCGTCAAAAACAGCAAGATCCCGCGCTCGGCGTGCAACGCTTCGACGATTTCGTCGAGCACGCTGCGCGATTGCTGCTCCGGCGTCAGCTCTTCCGGCCGCGCCTCGGCGATCCTGGTCAAGCTACGCAGGTGCTGGCTCGACAGCGATCGCACCGACATAGAAGCCGACAGCGGCTCCACCGGCGATAGTGGATCCGAGCTCGAGGCATCGCTCGCTCGACGCCTCGTGCCGCGCAGCGAGAACTCCTCGCGGATCCAGCGCAAACGATGCGCCGCGCCGTGCTCCAGCGCCAGCGTCTCGGCGAGCTTGGCGCGGTCGCGCGCTTCGTCTTCGTGGCCAAGAGAACGCAACATGTGAGCGCGTCCGCGGTGCACCGCGTACAACACCCAGGGAGCTCCCTCTTTTTCGCCGAGCCGCTCTGCTTCGGCAAAAAGCCGGTGCGCCTGCTTGGCGCGTGCCGAAAACCAGGCGTAGTGGGCTTGTATGATCCGGCAGTGCGCGACCAGCAGCGGAATGCGTGCCGCGCGCTCGAGATCGTGGAGCGCCTCGCGCAAGGTTTCGACGCGTTTCTGGCGCTCGAACTCGGGCGCGGTCAGCACGGCGTGCACGCGCGCATGAGCGACGTGCACGTAGTACTCGGTGACCTCCATGTGCACGCGCCGCGGGTCGTGACCGGCCTTTTTGACCTCGGCCACGAGCGTCTCGAAGTCGGCGTCGAGACGGCCTGTCTCGGTGAACATGCGCACGCGCGCTCCCAACACCGAAACGCTCAGCGGCCACTTCGATCCCGCTAGCGTCGCCGTTCGCAAGCGACCGAGCGCCCGGTCGGCCTCGGCCTTGCGCCCCAGGCTCGCGAGCGTGGCGCGTGCGGCGATCTCGATGTACTCGAGCGCGAGCGGCGGCCGCTCGTATTGATTGATGCGCTGCACGGCCTGTTCCATCCAATGCCAAGCGTCGAAGTTCCGGCCGCGCAGGCACTCGATTTGCTGGTGATTGTAAGCCGTGATGCAAAACTCGCTGAGCTCGCGCCAGTGACCGAACTCGCCCAGCGAGCGCCGCGCGGCTTGCAGCGAATCGCGCAGGTCCCCGGCCCAGGCAGCGATCGCCGAATGCACTTGCAGCGCATGCGCCTGCACGACGGGATCGCGCGTCGCCGCCGCGATGCTTTGCGCCGCCTCGAGGTAGCGCCGGCCTGCCCGCCGCGCGCCAAGGGCGGTCAACACGAAGCTCGTCATCAGGTACGACTTGGTCAGCGCCGGGGACTGGCCCAATCGCTCTGCAGGACCCTGGCAGCGGAGTGCAACGTCGATCAATACCAGCGCCTTCGACGACTGAAAGGCGAGCCGGCCGGCCTGGTAGTACAACGCGCACAGGGTTTCGATTCTGCTTTTCTCGCGTGCATTCGCGATCGGCCCTTTGCGGAACAAGCGCCCCCATGCCCAGAGCCACAAGCTGACGATCAGGCCGAAAATCGAGCTTGCCGGGCGGCGCTCACCCAGAATTGCAAACGCCGAGCCCAAAGCGTCCCACGCGGCGTCGAAATCCAGCTGCATCTGGATCCAGGCGATGCGTGACAGCGAAAGCGCCTTGAGCAGCGGATCGGGCGCAATCTGCACGACGTGGCGAAAATGGGCGAGGCTCTGATCGAACGCGCCGACTCGCAGCAAGAGCTCGGCGGAAAGTGATTCGATCTCGGGACTGAACTCCGCACCGGAGACCTCGGCCGCGCGCCGCGCCGCGCTCAAGAATCCGAGCGCGCGTTCGTCGTCGAAGGCCCGGAACGCGAGCTTCGCCGCTTCCACGTTGGTGTCGAACACGCGCTGCGCGTTCTTGTCGATCTGACCCGCGGCGTAGTGTGCCGCCAGCGCGAAGCGCCGATCGAAATCGCTCGATTCTCTATCCTTCGGAAGCAAGAGCTGCTCGAACAGCGCGGATCCTTGCTCGTTCAGCGTGCCGCCGACACTGGCATCCGGCACCACTCGCCGCACCCCGATCGCGTCGAGCGCTTCGGCCAGCGTCTGGTTGAGTGCTCTGAGCTCGTTCTCATCGAGGTTGCACAGCAGCGCCTCACGCACCGCGTCGTGCACGAAGCGGTGGCGGCCGCGGGGAGCGGCCTCGATCAAGAGCGCACGCCGGCCGTCGGCGAGCGCTGCGTTGACGTGTCCCTCCTCCGAGCTGCTCGCGCGCCGCAGTACGTCGTCGTCGAATTCCGTGCCCAGCACGGCAGCCGCCCGCAAGGTCCGTCCGGTCAGCTCGTCGAGCGTGCTCATGCGCTGGACGAGGATCGACACCGTCTCGCGCGTCAGCTTCATTCGAGCCAGCGCCTCGCGATCGAGCCGCCACGTGCCCCAGTGCGGCACGAGCGCCGCGGCATCCAGCATGGCGCGCAGCACCTCGAGCGTAGAGAGCGGCGAGCCGTCGCTCAGGCTGGCAATACGCTGCAAGAGCTCGGCATCGACCTTGGCCGGACCGAGGTAGGCCTGCACGAGCGCCTGGGTGCTCTCGGCTGGGAGCGCGCCGATACCAATCTCGATCAGCGAATCGGCCGACATCGCCTTGTACAGCTTGTCCGGCGCTTCGGGATCCTGCGGTCCCCGGCGCGTCGCGAAAATCGCCAGCACCTTGCGGTTCGCCAGGCGATCCGCGACCCGAGCGAGCACGCGCCGGCTTCCCGAGTCGATCCAGTGAACGTTGTCGACGAAGAGCGCCGCCGGCTCGATTTCGCCGAGCAGGCGCACGAGAAATGCTGCCAGGCCCTCCGCGTAGACGTGCTCCACGTCATCGAAGCGCGGTACCGGGGCGTCGTCCTCGAGCGCGCGCGCGAACATCGGCGAAAGGATTCCGAGCAACGGCGCGGTATCACCTGCCAGGCGCCGCAAAGAGTCCAGCGTGCGCAAACGCTGGCCGCCGCTCAGCGCCTCGATCGTGGACAAGTAAGATTCCACGAGCTGTCTGACCGCGGCGAACGGTTGGGGATCCGCCTCTTTGCAGGTGGCGACCAGCCTGACTTTGGGCTCTGCGCCGGTTTCTTCTAACAGCGCGTGGACCAGGCGAGTCTTGCCCGCGCCGGCTTGGCCGCTGACCCACGCGATCTTGGCGCCGCTGGTGTGTACGTCGGCCCAGGCAGAGCGCATGCGATCGAGCTCGTGGCTGCGCCCGAGCAGCGGGACCAGCGGGCCGACCTGGATCAACGCAGCCGATTGCGCGGATTGCCTCGATCGGCGTCCCCCGCGGCCTGCTTCGATCCGATCGAGTTCTCTGATCAGCGCGATCGCGCTCGGGCAACGCTCGTCGGGATCGCGCGCCAGGAGCCATTCGACGACGCCGGCGAACGCTCGCGAAACACGAGGCTCGGCAGTATTCACGTCAGATGAGCCCCTGCCGGTGTGCCGGCGCAGAAGCCGTCGCGGATCTACGTCGGGCACCGGAGGTGACCCGGTCACGACCTCGAACAACACGCAGCCCAGCGAATAGAGGTCGGCCCGGCTGTCGACGCGCTCGCGCAAGCCGTTGCGCTGCTCGGGCGCCATGTAGGCCAGCGTGCCGGTGGGGCCGTCGCTGCCAGCCCGCGCGTCCGCGCTGGCCGCGAATCCGAAATCGACCAGACGGATCGCCGTCGTCTGCGGGTCGAACAGGATGTTCTTGGGCTTGATGTCCCGATGTACGAGGCCGCTCTGATGAATCGCGACCAGCGCGTCCGCGAGCTGCCGTGCCAGGCGAATCGCCTGCTCTTCGTTCAACGGTCCCCGCTGCAACCGCACCGACAAGGTCTCGCCGGTGCCAAGCTCCATGATGATGTAGGGAACGTGCCCGGCCGCACCGACTTCCATCACCGTCGGCAGGGCCGGATGGCGTACACGCGCGAGTGCTATCGCCTCGCGCAGGAAACGGTCGCCGAGCTGCCTGGCCTTGGCGCCATCTTCGGCGTAAAGCGGCAACTTGACGGCGTAGTAGCGACCCTCACGGCGCGCGCGAAAAACCACGCTGTGCGAGCCACGCCCGAGCTCCTCGAGTAGTTCCACCCGGGGGATGACGATCGCCGGCGGATTCATCCCAGTCGCCAGGTAATACTCCCCGCGGACCAGATGCGGTAGCCCGGGCGAGGCGGCGGCTCGGACTTTTCACGCCACAGGATGGACCTTGAGCACCTCGGGCAACGCCGATTCGAGCCGCGGATGTCCGTGACCGAACGTCAGTTCGATTTCCGAAATCGGCAGCGCCTTCAGCACCCTCAGCCGGTTTCCGAGGGCTTTCGGCGTGAGGTCGACGTAGCGCCGCTGACTGTACACCTGCTCATGCTGCCGAATGCCACAACAGAGCGCCGTGTGTTTTCCGGAGAGCCATGTGCAAAGCCGCTGCTTCATCCGCGGCTGCAGAAAAAATTCCTGGTGGTACTCGGCGTTTGGCGCGAAGCGCGGCGCGCGCCGCGGGACTGCTTCGCCCCAGAGAAAAGCCAGGCGTTGCAGGCACTCGCGGGCCGCCTTTGCGCTCGCGCCGCTGCCGTGTTCGTGAGCTCCGAATCCGTAGGCGATCGGGTGCTTGTAGCAGCGCGGAAACGCAAACACGGCCGACACGAAAACCGAACTCTCTCGATCGGTCCCCGGAAAATCGTACGCCGCCAGATCGTACTCGGCCGCGAGGCCCCTCAGGTGTGGATCGGGTGGGAGCACGGTGGGGAGGGGCGCAGAGGCCCCATACCAGCAGCGCAAAATCCGATCGCGCTCGAGCAGCTCCCAGCGCGCCGCATCCCGCGCCGCGCGAAAGTCGTGCGCGACGGCGACGCCGTTCGAGCGCGCATACACGCAGCGTGCGCTGGGCGCTGGAGGGAAGACTCGTGCCGATGCCACATCGCCGACCAGGTTCTCGTCACGATCGAACAGCATCAGCCTGCGCTCCGGAGCGGCCATCGCTTCCAGGATGCTCGTGCGTTCGATCAGCTCGAAGAAGGCCCGGTCGACCGGGCTCTCGCCGACGGCGGCCGCACTGCCCGTCGCCATCTCGCCGTAAAGAGTCGTGGAAAGGCCGCACAGCTCGACGCGGGTTTCACCGACGACCACGCTCTCTTCGAACAGCGCCGGCGGCGTCCAGCGCACGTCGAGCGGGTAGCACCGGAGCAGATCGTCAACCTTCGACACGACCGAGCTCGTCGCAAAAGCGATCGAAGTAGTCCATTGAACGTCGCAGCGTCTCGGTCAGCCCCGGTAGCTCGAGCGGATCCGGCAACAGCACGTCGATTTCGCGCCCTGCCTCGGACACGTGAAGCCGATCGAGCTCGGCGTGTTTGCTGATCGAAGTGAGCCACTCGCTCGGGATGCCGCAGTTGCGCTCGAGCGCCGCGAGCCAAGCCGGGCCGGCCAGCACCGTGAAGTACTCTGCAAAAAGGATGTAGGCCAGATACCGTTGCGGGTGAACGTCGATCAGGTCACCGAGAAACGTCACGAGCTCCACCATGGCTCTCGCCGGGCGTGTCGGCGGTTCCAGCCCCAGGTTTTCGCGCACGCTGGCGACGTCGTTGTCCGCCCAGCGATCGTGACCGTACTCGTCCTCCGCCTTGCCGGCGTAGTACGCGGCGAGAGCATTCCATCCGCGCGCCGCGGAGCGTGCGCGCGCGCGCTCGAGACAGGGCGGCGTGTGTTGGATCAGGTATCGAACGTTGAAGAGGTAGGCGAGCAAAGCCTTGTGCGAGACAGACCCCGCGCGCGCCATCCCGAAAAGCCGATTCGAGCTCAACGTCCGGTTTGCGTACGCTTCGATTTCGAGTTTCAACGCTTGAGCAATCATCGCAAGACACGTGCAATTGTCGTGGAAGAGTGAGACACGGATCGAACGAGACGAAACTCGGGCGGCCACGCCGCGAAAGCGCGGCCGCCCGGCGGAAGTGTTCGTTTCAGAACGAGCTGGTGGCAAACTTCTTCTTCATGGGGGGCGCCTCGCTTCACGGACGGCGTTGCGTCGTGTGCGGTTTGGGTTGCGAATCGCTAACGACCAGCGATGTCGTCGAACCTTATCGTCCGTCGATCTCGCTGACGCGGCCGCACGTAGATAACCCGCTCACGCGCATCCGCCAAGCTCCCACCGCGCTCGTTCCCGATTTTTTCTGCGCTAGGTACGTTCGCCAGGTGCTAATTTTTTCGCACCTGTCGAAGAACGTCGCAGTTGATACTTGATGCCCGAACAAAACTGCTCGAGGAACACGTGCTCGTTTGTTTCGTCCAGAAACTTCGTGAAGTGAACGTGCGCGCCCCAGCGCTCCGAGAGCACCGTGCCGGTCATGTTGAAACGGAGCCGCGTCAACAGATGCATGGTCGCCATGTTCGACGGCGACGTGTCTGCTTCGACACGTTCGACACCCGCACGTTTCAATCGATCGAACACCACTGGAAAGAAGCGCTGGATGATCTTCTTGCCCTGGTAGCTCGGCAGCACCGCAGCGCTGCGAATGTAGTAGCTGCCCCAATCGATCGGCGTGCCGATCAACAGACCGACCGTGCGCTCGTCGTGAACGAACTCGAAGAAGTCGCCGGCCGCGCGATAGTAGCGCTGCCGCGCGGTATCGATTTTGGTCACGAATGGCGACGTCGTCGGATCCTCGTGGAATATTTCTGCGTAGTGTTTGTGGATGAACGGCAACGCACGATCGAAGCTGCTGAAGACAACGCTGACCTCATTGCCGAGGCCATACGGCAGGATCTCGGCCCAGCTGAACCCCCACAAAAGCGCCGAGAGCGGGGGCGCCAGCGGGGATCCTTGCTCACCTGCGTCGCTCGACCGGTCAAGCCGATCCGCGACTTCAGAAGGGCCAAGTTTTGACGGCAACCGGCGCGCCCATACCAAATGACATGAGGCACTGCAAAGTTTTGTGCGCGGCGCGGGCCTGAGAGCGTGCTAGATTCCGAACTCGAAAGCCGCGTTCGTCGACCAGGCGCGCCCGCGGGGCGCGGTTGACAACCGGTCTGCTAGCGTCAAAAAAGGCGAGGGATTTCGTCGCGCCATGTCCAGTCAGCCCGCCATCGAAACCATCTGTTCGACACTCAACGAAGGAGAAGAGCGGCCGCGCTCTCAAGTCACCGCAATCGTCGACGCATTGGGCGAAGCTCGTGCGATGGCGTTGCTCGCGGAGACTCAACGCATCGAGCTTTCGGGCGGCATGCTCGTGCCCGATGGCAGCCGTCGCCGTACACCCGGCGGCGTATTTTTCGTTCTCGCGCGACGCGCGCTGCCCCCACACGATCGTGATCGCATCTTCTCCGAGGGCCGGCAGCGTCCCGAGAGTCCCAAACCGGCACCGGCTGCGGCCGTTCCCGCAGCACCCCCGCGCGCAGCGCCGCCGGCGCCGGCGAACAACGGGTTTTCGGCGCGGCGTTTCGAGCATCGTTCCAATCATTCGTCGAGCTCGTTCGGCGATGGTGGTTCTTACGCACATCGGACGAGCACGTACACGGCGCACGGATCGTCACGGCAGACCACGGTCGAGTTTTCGTCGAGATTGCCGCTGAGGGCGGCGGTCCAGCCGGTGCCCGAGCCCGATCCGGCACCGCCGGTCGCGCCTCCGCCGAAGCCGCCAGGGGCGGAGCAACAGCGCCTGGTGCCCTTGCGGCGCCGCATCGTCAGCCTTCCCGCACTCGAAGATCCCGCGAAGAAAGCGGCAGAATCCGCAGCCGAGGAGAAGGAGCCCCAGCGCGTGACCAGCGCTCGCGCGGCGCGGCGCGTTCGCAGTGCCAGCGCCGCTGACAGCGCGGCCAACGACACCACGCTGGCTCGCTCCGACACGCCGGACTTCGCGCGGGCGCGCGCAGCCGCGGGCGCCTTGAGCTACGACGAACGGCGGAGTTTGCTGCTCGAGCTCGTCGACGAGCTCGGTTCCGATCGCGATCCTACGAAACCAAAGCTCGGTTTGCGCGACCTCGTGGTGTCGCGGCTGGGGGCGGGGCTCGATCTGCCGAAGGAGCACTGGGGACCTTTGCTCGGTGGCGCGAATCCGGAGGCAACCGGCCCAGCTCGACTGAGCAGTCTCACCCCCGACCAACTCGAACGTATTGATCGGTTCGTGACCCTGCTCGTCGATTCACTCGAGCACGAAGCCGAGCCCGATGCGGCTGCCCAGGCGAACGCTGCAAGCACCGCTGGCCGGAACAGCCTGTCGAGCATCGGAGCCGAGCTCGAAGCGCGCACGCGTCAGTTCGCGCTGCGGCTGCACACGATGGTCCGCTCGGCCACGCTGCAGTCCGTCCAGCAGGCGTTCTCCGGCGCTGGCCCGGCGGCTCGGCGCTCGTCCGCGCCGCCGTCCCGGCCCTCCGCTTCGCGTCCTCCGGCGTCGCGTCCTCCAGCGTCGCGTCCATCCGCATCGCGTCCGTCAGCGTCGCGCCCGCCAGCCTCACGGCCGCCAGCCTCACGGCCGCTCGCATCCGCATCACGCGCGCCCGTTTCTCGACGGCCAGGGCGCAAAAAAGTCGCGGCGCCGATCCGCAAGTCGGTCCGACCGAAGTCGAAGCGCCGCCGCTGAAGGCCAAGCCCTTCTTTCCCCCCCCCTCTGGAACACGCCGCGACCCGAGGGCCGCCGTCTTGACGGATTCGTGATGTTTTTCTGATTTCCGCCCGCGTCGCGGCGTAACCCTTTCGCCATAGAGCACCTCCTTGCTGCGCATCGTCATCGACGCCCGCTCGGTGATCGAGAAAAAGAGCGGGATCGGCAACTACGTCGAGTCGCTGCTGAAGCACTTGGTGCCGATCGCGAGCGACGTCCGCTTCGTGCTGCTACGGCACCCCGATGCATCGTCGCCGATCGTCGAGCACGAGCGCGTCGAAGAGCGAGTGTACCGCGGCGAGACCAAGAGCGTTCACACGCTGCTCGGGCTCGGCCTGGCGTATCCGTCCGCGGACGCGGACCTCTACCACGCGCCGGCGGAGCTTATACCACTCGGCTTGCGCTGCCCCTGGGTCGTGACGGTGCACGACCTGATGTGGATCGAGGCGCCGCAGCTGGCCTCTGCGTTCGTGCCCGAGCGGCTGGCAAATGCCGCCTGGTATCGGCTGAACTACCGGCGCGCAATCGGCGGCGCGCGGCACGTGATCGCGATCTCACGCGCGACCGCCGACGCCATCGATCGCGTGTATCCGGACCACAGCGCGCCGGTCTCCGTAGTGCATCACGGAGTCGACTTCGCGCGCTACGACGCGGCACGCGCGGGCACGCGCGCGAGCCTCGAAGCGATCGTCCGTGCGGGCCTGCGCTATTCGCTGATCGTCGGCCAGGGTTCGCCGTACAAAAACCACGCGGCAATGGTGCGCGCTTTCGTCGAGGCGACGCGCGGCGACCCGGACCACCGGCTGGTGCTGGTGCGGCGGTTTTCCCGTGTCGATCTGTCGATGCGGCGCTTGCTCGAGCGCAGCGACGTGCGGGCGAAGGTGATCACGGTGCCCTTCGTCTCGGACGCGACGCTAATCGCGCTGTATCGCCACGCGCAGATGTTGCTGTTCGCGTCGCGCTACGAGGGCTTCGGACTGCCCGCGCTCGAAGCGATGGCGATGGGAACCCCGGTGCTGGCGTCGACCGCGCCGGCAGTGCGTGAAGTCGTGGGCGAGGCCGCGCTGTGCGCGCTGCCGACGGACCACTCGGACCTGGTCGAGAAGATTCGCAGCCTGGTAGAGGACGAAAGCTTGCGGCAAAAGCTCGGCGCCGCTGGAGTCGCTCGGGCCCGCGCATTTACCTGGCAGCGCGCGGCCGAGCGCACGCTCCAAGTGTATCGCCGCGCGATCGGCCCGCGCGCGAGCGCGTGATTGCGTGCAAGCTCTGCCCTATTCCGCGGCCACGCGAGTTTCGGCTCGCGCACGGCGCGCCGCTCGCCGGGTGCGCCATGCGAGAAACGCCGGCAAGAACAGCACCGCCGCGAGCAGACACGTCAACTCGCCGACTGCGGCGGCGAGTCCGAAGCTTCGCGTCCCGCGATTGATCGACAACAGCAGCGCCAGATAGCCGATTGTCGTCGTCATCGAGCACAGCGCTACCGCCCCCCCGGTTTCGAGGACGGTTTGATAGAGCCGGTTGGGTCCCTCGATCCGGTAGCGCTGCATCAAATTGTGCGCGTATTCCGCGCCGATGCCGATCGTGATCGGGATCGCGACGAAGTTGAGAAAATTCAGCCGTATGTCCTTCACGTACATGAACGCGAGCAACGAGCAGATGCCGAGCAGCCAGGGCGCGAACACGCCCCACGCCAGCCGATTGCCGCGAAAGGCCAGGATGATCACCAGGATCGAACCGAGCGCGGAGACGGCGATCGCCTTCGGTGCATCCTCGCCGATGGTGAGGATCATGTCGGCGAAGATCACGGCTCTGCCCGAACCGAGGATCACGTCGCCGGTGGGGAGCACGGTTTTTCGGAAACTGTCCGCCCAGCGCAAGAGGTACTTGCCGTCCCAGACGCTGAAGCCGGATTTCGGCGCAATGAAGACGATCTTGCCGCGAGCTCCATCGCGCTCGGTGAACGGACGCGCCACCTGCTCCGGCAGATCCTCGATGCCGATCGGCGTGATTTCCCCGTCGGGAATGTGCGGGCTGAGCTCGGCCCAGTCCTTGTCCGAGATGAAGCCACGCCGGCGCGCGCGCAGCACGCGATCGCGCATTTCCTCGATCAGCGGGATCTTTTCGGTTTGCTGCTTCGGCAACAAGGAGAAGATCGTGACCACGCGCTCGAAAGGCTTCTGGTCGGCCGGCGCGGCGTTGTAACGCTTCATCAGCTCGGCCTCGAGCAGCGGCACCTGATCGACGGTGTCGGTCATGATCGCCATGCCGTCCTGACCGAGGCGCCCCACCACCTTGTCCACCTTCTGCGACAAGGCGCCGGCTGCGCTTTCGCCACGGCGCTCGTTGCGCACGTTGGCCATGTCGTATTCCATCGGGTCGCGGGCCAGGTAGAGCGCCGACAGCGCGAGCGTGACGATGCCGGTCGCGACGCCGATCAGCGAGAGCGTGCGCGGCGCCCGCACCGTGAGCTTGGCGAACAGCACGCCGTAGTAGCCACGGGCACGTGTCTTGCGGGCTCCCGGAGCTCGCTCCCGGTACGAGGGCCAAACCTTTTCGCTGGCCGCGAGCAACGCCGGCACGAACAGGTAGGTGGCGATCCAGCACAAGAGCATCGCATAGGCGCCGATGATGCCGAAGTGCTTGAAGCCGCGAAAATCGGTGAGAGCGAGCGAGCCGTAGGCCAGCGCGCTGGTCGCCGCTGCCGACAGCGTGGCCACCCAGGAGTCGCGATGCGCGACCTGGATCGCATCGACCACTTTTGCCTGCTCGTCGCGGCGCGCCTCGATGTAGCGCGCCATGTACATGATCGCGTAGTTGATGCCGTTGCCGGCGATGATGCTGACCAGAAAGCCGCTCGAACTGTTCAGGTAGCCGATCGTGAAGCGCGTGACGCCGAACGACCAGGCCAGGCCGATCAACAGCGCGGCGCCCATCGTCATCACGATGCGCACCCGCAAGAAGAACAAGAAAACGCTGAGCAGCACGCCCGCCACGCCCGCGGCGCCGACTTCGCTCAAGTCGCGCACGACGGCGTCGTACTCCTCCGCGCTGGTGACGACGTCGCCGGTGTAGGCGACTTCCATGGTCGGGTTGAAGCGCTTGGGATTGACGCTGGCGATGACCGCTTCGACCTTGCGCCGAAACTCCTCGGTCTTCGCCTTGCCCGAGACCGGCGTGCGGATCAGGACCGCGATGTAGCTGCCGTCGGCGCTCTGATAGTAGCCGTCCGGATACTGGTCGGCGTGTTCGGCCTGCTTGTTCTTGCCCGCGATGCGCTGCTTGATGGTCTCCGCCGTGATCGGCTCGGGCGCTTCGTCCTCGTCGATCAGCGTGCCGGCGGCCTTCGCGACCTCGTAGTCGTAGCGCTCGATGATCTCGTCGTGCGCTTGTTTGAGGTCGTCGAGCTCGGCGAACAGGAGCTTGTTCTTCTCGAAGAAGGCCCGGGTGTCCTGAACGCCGTGGTCGACCGCGCCCACCCAGTCTGGCCCCAATGCCATCAGCTTGGGCACCAGCGCGTCCACGAACTTCTGCAGTGACTTCGCGTTTCCGGTGTCGCTGATTTGCGCCACCACGCTGAGCGTCGACACGCCGGCCAGGCGCTTCGAGACCCGCCTCATCTCGATCACGCTCGGCTTGTTGTCCGGCAAGAGCTCGGAAAAATCGGCCTTGAAGCCGAGGCCCTTGGCCGACAAGACGGCTGGGATCAGCGTGATGATCGCGAAGCAGACGAACCACCACGGCCGCTGGGCTTGAAGCTCGCCCAGCCTGACCAGAAAACGTGGCGGCGGTCGTTCGGACATTTCAGAATTTCGGCGCGCCTCGGACTAGCACGCCCTGTGCCAGGGCCTACCCTGCCGTCTGAGCATCTTCTATCGCAACCTGGCGCCGCGGGCGCAAGTTGCAGGCGAGAATCTGCTTTCTCACGCGAACCGCATCGGGGGTGACCTCGACGAGCTCGTCCGCGTCGATCCACTCCATCGCAGTCTCGATCGTGAGCACGCGGGGCACCGCGAGCAGCACGTTCTCGTCTTTCCCGTGGTTGCGCACGTTGGAAAGCTTTTTCTCCTTGGTCACGTTGACGTCGGAGTCGCTCGGGCGGTTGTGCTCGCCGATGATCATCCCTTCGTAGACCTGAATACCCGGCGAGATGAAAAATTGCCCCCGCGGCTGCAGATGATGAAGCGCGTACGGCGTCGCGACGCCGGCCCGGTCGGCGACGATGGCGCCGGTCGTGCGACGGATCATCGGGCCGCCCCAGGGCTCCCAGCCCTCGAACAAGGTGTTGAGCAGTCCGGTGCCGCGCGTCGAAGTCAAAAACTCGCCGCGGAACGCGATCATGCCGCGGCTCGGCACGCGGAACTCGAGCCGGGTCCGCCCGAGCCCGTGGTTTGCCAGCTTGAGCATGCGCCCGCGGCGCCGGCCGAGCCGCTCGGTGACGACACCGACGTACTCGTCGGGGACGTCGACCACGACGAGCTCGACCGGTTCGCTCAGCACGCCCTCCACCTCCCGGGTAACGACCTCGGGATTCGAGAGCTGCATCTCGTAGCCCTCGCGCCGCATGGTCTCGGCCAGGATCGCCAAGCCCAGCTCACCGCGTCCGTAGACCAGGAAGGTGTCGGGGCTTTCGGTAGGCTCCACGCGCAACGCAATGTTGCGCAGCGCTTCGCGCTCGAGCCGTTCGTGCAGATGGCGACTGGTGAGAAAGCGGCTGGTCTTGGAGCGGCCGGCGAGCGGCGAGGTATTCACGCTGAAGCGCAGCTTGATCGTCGGTTCCTCGACGCGGATCCGTGGCAGCGCCACCGGCTCGGTAAGGGAAGCGATCGTGTCGCCGATCCCGACCGCTTCGAGTCCGGCGATCGCGATCACGTCGCCGGCCGATGCCGATTCGATCGCCACCCGCCGCAAACCCTCGAAGCCGAACAGCGCTTTGATCGCGCCGCGCACCGGGCTTGCGTCGGCGCCGATCAGCGCAACCGGGTCGGCGGTACCGAGCGATCCTTGAACCACGCGGCCGACCGCGAGCCGGCCCACGTAGTCGTCGTGGGTCAGGTTGCACACGATCGCCTGGAGCGGCGCCGACGCGTCGCCGACCGGCGGCGGAATGCGTTCGACGATGGTCTCGAACAGCGGCACGAGATCGGTATTGGTGTCGGTCAGGCTGCGGCGGGCGATACCCTGGCGTCCGACCGCGTACAGGATCGGAAAGTCCGCCTGATGATCGCTGGCTTCGAGATCGCAGAACAGGTCGAACACTTCGGAAACGACCTCGTCGGGGCGCGCGTCCGAGCGGTCGATCTTGTTGATCACCACGATCACCGGAAACCCGCGCTCCAGGCACTTGCGCAGCACGAACCGGGTTTGCGGGAGCGGACCTTCGGCCGCGTCCACCAGCAGCAGCGCGCCGTCGGCGAGCAGCAGCGTGCGCTCGACCTCACCGCCGAAGTCGGAGTGGCCCGGCGTGTCGACGATGTTGATCTTCACGGCCGGCCGCCCACCCGCCGGGCGCCAGACCACGCTGGTGTTTTTGGCGAGGATCGTGATTCCGCGCTCGCGTTCGAGATCACCCGAATCCATCACGCACTCGGCAACTTCCGCGTTGTCGCGGAACGCCCCGCTCTGGCGCAGGATGTGATCGACGAGCGTGGTCTTGCCGTGGTCGACGTGCGCCACGATCGCCACGTTGCGGAGCTCGAGCCGGGACATGAGAGGGGGCGCCAGCTACCACGATCGGGGCGTTCTGGCCAGCGAGAGCCCCATAAAAGGCGCCCGAGCGCCAGCGAGGTTATACGTGTAGTCACGGGCCTCTCGCACCGAAGTGGGTAAAACACGGTGCCCGAGACCCCTGCGAAGCGATCATGAGCGACGACCGACACTGGTATCAGGACGCGATCTTTTACGAGCTCCGTGTGCGCTCGTTCTACGACGCGGACGGCGACGGCATAGGCGACTTTCGCGGCCTCACCGAGAAGCTCGACTACTTGCAGGACCTGGGGGTGACGACGCTCTGGCTCTTGCCGTTCTACCCATCACCCCTGCGCGACGACGGTTACGACATCGCTGACTACACCACCGTGCATTCGTCGGTCGGCACGCTGCGCGACTTCAAGACGTTTTTGAAGGCGGCGCATGCCCACGGTCTGAAGGTCGTGACCGAGCTCGTGCTCAATCACACCTCCGATCAACACCCATGGTTCCAGCGCGCTCGCCGCGCGCCCGCCGGCAGCCGTGAACGCGACTTCTACGTGTGGACCGACGACCCGACGCGTTACCCCGACGCGCGCATCATCTTCCAGGACTTCGAGACCTCCAACTGGAGCTGGGATCCGGTTGCGCGTGCCTACTTCTGGCATCGCTTCTACGCGCACCAGCCGGATCTCAACTTCGACAGCCCGGACGTGCGGCGCGCGATGTTCGAGACCGTGGATCACTGGTTCAGCCTCGGCGTCGACGGGCTGCGGCTGGACGCGGTGCCCTATCTCTACGAGCGCGAAGGCACCAACTGCGAAAACATCAACGAGACGCACGATTTTCTCAAGCAGCTGCGAAAACACATCGATTCGAAGTTCGAGAACCGGATGCTGCTCGCGGAAGCCAACCAGTGGCCGGAAGACGCGGTCACCTATTTCGGCAAGGGCGACGAATGCCACATGGCATTCCACTTTCCGATCATGCCGCGCCTGTTCATGGCGCTGCACATGGAGGACCGCTTTCCGATTCTCGACATCCTCGAGCAGACGCCGTCCCTGCCCGAAGGCTGCCAGTGGGCGATGTTTCTGCGCAACCACGACGAGCTCACGCTCGAAATGGTCACCGACGAGGAGCGCGACTACATGGTCGGCGTTTATGCGCGCGAGCCGCGGGCGCGTATCAACCTCGGAATCCGGCGCCGGCTGGCACCGCTGCTCGACAACAACCGGCGTCGCATCGAGCTGATGAAGGCGCTGTTGTTTTCGCTGCCGGGAACGCCCGTCCTCTACTACGGCGACGAGATCGGGATGGGCGACAACGTATTTCTCGGCGATCGCGACGGCGTGCGCACGCCCATGCAGTGGAGCGCCGATCGCAACGCGGGCTTCTCGCGCGCCAACCCGCAGCGCCTGATCCTGCCGGCGGTGGTCGACCCCGAGTACCACTACGAGGCGATCAACGTCGAAACCCAGCAAGGCAATCCGAGCTCCCTACTCTGGTGGACGAAGCGGCTGATCGCGCTCAGAAAGCAACATCCCGCCTTCAGCCGCGGCACGCTCGAGCCCCTGATGCCGCAGAACCGCAAGGTGTTCGCGTTCGTGCGGCGCTACGAGGGCGACGCGCTGCTCGTGGTCGCGAACCTGTCGCGCTTCTGCCAGTACGCCGAGCTCGACCTTTCCGAGTTTCGCGGCGCCTCCCCGGTCGAAATGTTCGGCCAGGCCGCTTTCGCACCGATCGGGCACGAGCCCTACGTGCTCACGCTGGGCCCGCACAGCTTCTACTGGTTCTCGCTGCGCTCGGCGCGCGACGGCGGGCGCACGCAGCTCGAGCTCTCGGATGCCGCCCCGAGCTGTGAGGTCACGAGCTCCTGGCACGAGCTCTTGCACCCCGCAGTGCGTTCGCCGCTGCAGAAGGTCCTGCCGCGCTATCTCACACGCCAGCGCTGGTTCCGCTCGAAGTCGCGCGCGATCAAGAGCGCGCATTTCGTCGCCAACGCGGCGCTGGCTGCGCCCCACAGCGACGCGGTGCTCGGGCTGGTCGAGGTGATTTTCGATCAAGGCGATCCCGAGACCTACGCGCTGCTGTTGCGGAGCGCGCCGGACCCGAGCGACGGCTCGATCGTGAAAGTCGCATTCCAGCGCGATGCGCTGCCGGCGGTGGTGATCGACGCCAGCCTGGACGTTCACTTGCCGCGCACGTTGCTCGGCCTGGCGCTCGGCGCGCAGCGGCACGAGGGCGACGGCTTCGAGCTGTTCGGCGTCGTCGAAGACCCGGCCGCGGCATCGAGCAGCGAGGATCTGCCCACGCCGCGCCTGCTCGGTGCCGAGCAGAGCAATACCTCGTTCGTGTACGGCGACCGCTTCGTGCTCAAGCTGCTGCGCCGCACCGAAAAAGGTCAAAGCATCGAGCTCGAGCTGTTGCGCCACCTGAAGCAACGCGGCTATCAGCACGCGCCGGGGCTGATCGGCCACGTCGACTTCGCGGTGGGGCGCGAGGCCCATTCGACGCTGGCGATCCTGGAGAGCTTCGTACCGAACGAGGGCGACGCCTGGACGTTCACCGTGGACGAAGTACAGCGCTACTTCGAGCGGATTCTGAGCAACGGCTTCGCAGAACCGCCGGGCGGCGAGCCGCCGTTGCTCGAACGCGCGCGGATGGATCCTCCGGCGCGTGCGCGCGAGCGCATCGGCGCCTACCTCGACGTTGCAAGGCTGATCGGGCAGCGCACGGCGGAGCTCCACCTGGCTCTGGCCGACGCGGGCGATGATCCAGCTTTCAAACCCGAGCGCTTCACGGCGCTGTCGCGGCGCTCCTATTACCAATCGTTGCGCAACCTGTCCTCACGCGCACTCGACGCGCTGCGCGAGCGCAGCGGCGACTTGCCCGAATCGACCGAGAAGCTCGCGCGCCTGGTGCTGCGGCGCGAGCGCGAGATTCGCACGCGCCTCCGCCACGTGCTCGATCATCAACTCGAGGGCGTGCGCATTCGCTGCCACGGCGATTATCACCTCGGGCAACTGCTCTACACGGGCAACGACTTCGTGGTGGTCGACTTCGAGGGCGAACCCGGACGCAGCCTGACCGAGCGGCGGCGGCGCCGCTCGCCGTTTGCGGACATCGCAGGCATGCTGCGCTCGTTTCACTACGCGGTGTCCGGCGTCTTGACCGGAGAGCTGCAGGGCGGCGTGGTAAGGCCGGAGGACCGACCGACCCTCGAGCGCTGGGCCCCCCTTTGGTACGCGTGGACCTCGAGCGCATTTTTGGGGCGGTACCTCGAGCTGGTGCGCCCAGCCGGTCTGGTGCCCGCGGGGGATGCGGAGCTCGCGCTCCTGCTCGACATCCACCTCCTCGAAAAGGCGGTCTACGAGATCACGTACGAGCTCAACAACCGGCCGAGCTGGCTACCGATCCCGCTCCGCGGCGTGCTGAGCGTACTGGACGAACGTGCAGCTCTGTAAAACTACCCAATCGTGACGTTATTCTGTGAAGAATGGCGGGAAAGTGTCGGGTGGCCGTGCTGGGAGGCGGCCTCGGGGCGATCAGCGCTGCCTACGCGCTCACCAGCGAGGGGCTCCGCGATCGCTACGAGGTGACGGTCTACACGGAGGGGTGGCGGCTAGGCGGCAAGGGCGCGAGCGGCCGCAATCTCGAAGCGGGCCGCGGCTTTCGCATCGAGGAGCACGGGCTGCACGCGTTCATGGGCTTTTATCGAAACGCGTTCGAGCTCGTGCGCAACGTCTACGCCGATTGGCGGAAAAAACCCGACAACCCGTTTCACTCGTGGACCGACGCTTTCAAGCCGCGGCGCCAGATCTCACTCGGCGACTGGGACGCGTCGACGGGCCGCTGGAAAGTCTGGAACATCGAAATGCCGGTGCTGCCCGGGCAACCGGGTGCTTCGGGTCTCGAATCCGCGATCGAACATCACGTACACGGGCTGCTCGATTGGCTGGCGGAGCGCCTCCGAACCTCGTCGTTTCGCGAGCGCTCGAACGCCGATCTCGACACTGCGATCTCGAGCGCGGCACGGCTCAAGCAGCGTCCGGGCGATCATCACGTCGGCGATCTCGAGCGGCTGGCGGCGGCGCTGCGCAGAGTGCAGGGCTGGATTCGCTCAAGCGCCTGGACCGGCGTGCTCGGCGACGAGCTGCGGCGGCTCAGGATCCTGCTCGAAATCTGCAGCGCCGCCGCGCTCGGCATCGTGGTCGACGTCCTACCGAGCGGCGACCTGTGGGTGATCGATCGCTACGATTTCAAGGACTGGTTGGAGCGACATGGCGCCGGGCGCGAAGCGTCCTGGTCGAGTCCGGTGCGCGCGCTCTACAGCCTCGGCTTCGCCTTCTATCGCGGCCTGCCCGGACGCAACAACGCCTGGGCCTCCGCCGCGGTGTGCCTGCGCGTGGGACTCGAGCTCTTGCTGGCCTCGCGCGGAGCGCCGCTGTGGATGATGCAGGCGGGAATGGGGGACACGATCTTTTCCCCGCTCTACCAGGTTCTGGTCGAGCGCAACGTCAAAATAGAATTCTTTCGCTCGGTGCGAAACCTGGGTCTCGATGCGGACAAGGAGGGCATCGAAACCGTCGACCTCGTGGAGCAGGTCGAGCTCCTGCGCGCCGCCTACGATCCGCTGATCGAGGTCCGCGGTCTTCCGTGCTGGCCCTCCGAACCGCACTGGGATCAGATCGCTCGCGGCGCGGCGATTCGCGATCGCTTGAAACAGCGCCAAAAGACGCTCGAGTCGCCTTGGTGCGAGGATGGTGCGCGGCGCCGAACACTGAAGCGCGGTCGGGACTTCGATCTGATCGTGCTCGGTATCCCGGTCGGGGCATTGCCGGCGATCAGCGATGAGCTGATGCGGAGCAGCACGCGCTGGCGCGAGATGGTGCGCGGCCTCTTGACCGTGCAAACCCAGGCCTTCCAGGTCTGGCTCGATCGGCCGCTCGCGGCGCTCGGTTGGCCCTACGGTCCCACGGTGATGACCGCGTACGCCGAGCCTTTCGACACCTGGGGCGAGATGACCCAGCTGATCCCGCGTGAGGATTGGTCCAAGCTGCCCGCGGACCAGCAGCCCCAGAGCATTCACTACTTCTGCTCGCCGCTACCCGACGATGCGGAGCGCGACGCCGCCGACCGGGATTACGCCGCCCGCCGCAACGCGAGCGTGAAAGAACGCGCGATCGGTTGGCTCGGACAATTCGCTTCGCCGATCTGGCCGGCGACGCGGCTTGGTAAAGAACGCGGTTTCGACTGGTCGCTGCTCGTGGATCCGGAGAACGGTAGCGGGGTCGCCCGCTTCGACGCTCAGTACTGGCGCGCCAACGTCGAGCCCTGGGAGCGCTACGTGCTCAGCGCTCCCGGCAGCGCGCGCTTCCGGCTCGCCCCCGGTAGCTTGGTGTTCGACAACCTGTACCTGGCGGGGGATTGGACCAGGACGAGCTACAACGCCGGTTGCGCCGAGGGGGCGATCGAAAGCGGCCTGCACGCGGCCCAGGCTATCGACGTCGCAGCGCGCTTCGGTTGAGCTCAGGGCGCTTGCAGCTCGGGCGACGATGCCAGCGCCAGCGTGGGTACGCGACGGCGATAGGCCAGGGGCGTCTCCCCGGTCCAGCGCTTGAACGCCCGATGAAACGACTCGGCGTGCGAGAAGCCGAGCCGGAAGGCCACTTCCTTGAGCGGCGTCTCCGCCTCGTGCACGTAAGCGATCGCCAGCTCGCGGCGCGCGTTGTCCAGCTCTTCCGCAAAGCTCGTGCCCTCTTGCTCGAGACGGCGGCTCATCGTGCGCCGGCTCATCCGGAGCGCGCGCGCGACGCGCGGCACGGTGGCGGCGCGCGTACACTGGATCTCCTGCTCGATCAGGCGGCGAACCCGCGTCTTTACGGCGCGTGCCAGCGAGAGCTCGGACAAAAGCGAGTCGACACGTTCGCAGTGTACCGAATGCAGGATCGGATCTGCGCCCGGCATCGGCGCCTTTTCGTATGCGCGATTGAATGCGAAGCCGAAAAACGGAGCCTGAAATTTGAGCGCGGCGTTCGCAAAAGTCTTCTGGTACTCGCCGAGATCGCGCGGGGTCTGGTAAGGGAACCAACACTCGAGCTGCGCGGCGCCGGGCACCCCGTCGGCGAGGTGGATCTTGTAGAAGGCGCTCATCGCGAAATCGGCGGCCGATCGCGTCCAGTTCTCTTCGCTCAGCCGGATCACCGCCTGGCTCCGCCAGGGCTCGAACCAGATCAGGAACGAATCGGACAAAAGCTTGGTGAAGCGGGCAGCAACGTCGACCGACTCGCGCACGGTGGCGGCGGAGCGCACCGCGTAGTCGAAGGGGCCGCCTTCGCCGAAGCACATCGTGTTGCCGATCTTGATTCCGAGCTGCTCGTCGCGCAGACACTCGACGCCACGTTCGAGCATGCCGTGCGCGGCCGCGACGGAAACCCGCCCGTCAGCGTCGATCGACCAGAAATCGCGCGGCACGATCTCGCGATCGACACGGCGCGCAGCGACAAGCCTGAGAAATGGCTGCACGAGGCGAGCTGAACAGGAGGCGTTCACCCGATCACCCAATGCACCTGTTGAGGCTAGCACTGGTGCACTGGTTGGGCCGCAGTTAGCCAGGCTGAGTTGAGCCATTTTTCTAAGGTCCCGGGCGCCTGTACGGCAAAAGTTCGTTGAAGGCGAAAAGGCCGACCTTCGTTACCCGAGCTGTCCGACTCCACCATCGGGCGTCGATCCCGGCAACGGGAAGTCAATGCGGGGTTAGCTGACTGGGCCACCTCGAATAGCTCATGGGGCCAGTGCGAACCGGCGCGGCTCGGCCACCTTCGGTGTGATGGCAGGATGTGCACCGTTGCTGTAAGCGGCGCGACTTCAGGAAGTGCGCCGCGCTTGACAGCGCCCGCATCACTTGGAGTCAAAAATGCGTTCAGCATGTTTCGCGTCGGCGCCTTGGGTTTTCTTGATGTCAGCCGCGTTGCTGGTCCCGAGCTGGGGCTGCAGCGACGATGACGAGCCGGCTCCCCAAGCCGCTGGTGCGGGGGGAAGCGGTGCTACTGGCGGCAGCGGCGGCAGCGCGGGCACCGCGGGCAGCGGCGGCAGCGCAGGCACCGCGGGCAGCAGCGGCAGCGCAGGCACGGGCGGCAGTGGCGCTTCGGACGCAGGCGTGCCCTCCCCGGAAGTGACGACCGACAAGGGCAAGGTGCGAGGCCTCGTCGTCGACGGCGTCAACGCGTACATGGGCATTCCGTTCGCAGCCACCACCGGCGGTGAGAACCGCTGGAAGCCACCGCAACCCGCGGCCGCATGGACCGACACCTTCGAGGCGACCAAATTCGGCAAGATTTGCCCGCAAATCTCGCCCGTCACGCGCATGTACGACGCGACGGCCGACGAGGACTGCCTGTCGATCAACGTTTGGTCGAAGGAGCTCACCCCGAGCACGCCGATGCCGGTCATGGTCTGGATCTACGGCGGCGCTTTCGCGTTCGGGAGCAGCGGCGGGCCGTACGACGGTGCGCATCTGGCGCGCACCGCCGGCGTGGTGATGGTGTCGTTCAACTATCGGCTGGCGTCGCTCGGTTTCATGGCTCACCCCGCGCTGACGGCGGAGGGCACGACCTCGGGCAACTACGGCATCCAGGATCAGACTGCCGCGCTGACCTGGGTGAAAAACAACATCGCGAAGTTCGGTGGCGATCCGGCGAACGTGACGGTCTTCGGCGAATCCGCGGGTGGTCGCAGCACGTGCATCCAGCTGCTCTCGCCGGCGGCCCGCGGCCTGTTCCACCACGCGATCGTCGAGAGCGGTCTGTGCATGCTGTCCGCCAGCACGCGGGCCAGTGCCGAAGAGCAGGGCACGCGCTTCGCCACCGCGAAGGGCTGCACCGACGCGGCCACGGCGCTGACCTGCATGCGTGCCAAGCCGCCGACGGATCTGATCGTTCCCTCGCCGAGCGCGCAGCCGGGAGGCCTGTTTTACCAGACCGCAGCCGACGGCTACTTCTTCCAGCCGATCGTCGACGGAACCGTGCTGCCGGATCAACCCGACACGCTGTTTACCGCGGGCAACTTCGCCAAGGTGCCGGTGCTCCACGGCTCGAACACCGCCGAGGGCGCGCTCTTTCACACCGGCGTGTTCGGTGACACACCGGTCGCCAACGAGACCGAGTACAAGGCGGCGCTCAGCCGTCGCTTCGCCACCAACGCCGACGCGATCGCCGCGAAGTA
>Ga0111538_10000687_pt1 | contig 46412 bp, 44 predicted proteins | sample SoiMethybrSBSTD1_FD_79669 | JGI IMG/M metagenome (GOLD analysis project Ga0111538, IMG submission 79669) | Bulk soil microbial communities from a Populus tree surrounding site in Tennessee, USA - Soil MetaG P. TD hybrid SBSTD1 (version 2)... | ecosystem: Environmental > Terrestrial > Soil >...
CAATGGTATTCTGACCCGGATGTAAGGATGACGACTTTGCAATCACAACAGCCATTGGAAGCACAACAGCCATTGGAAGCACAACAGCCATTGGAAGCACAACAGCCATTGGAAGCACAACAGATGCTAGAGACTCAGCAGCCATCCATGAGGTTGAATGAAAAGATCATAAACGACCAATTAGAATCTATAGTACAAGCTCCGAATGATGCACCGGAATCCATGCCATTCGTTCTACCTTTTGATACTGGGAGTATATTGGAAAACTAATTAAACGAATCTTAGTATAAGCGACCTTCAAGCTGCAAACAGGGAGAAGCCACACTGCTATCCTAATTCTGAATTCGATCTATCGCAACCGCTCGGGCTCAGAGGAAACTATACAAATGAACTTGATAGAAGTTCGAACCAGCTAAATGTATCTAAATATCCGACTTACAATAGAGTTAAGTTCCATGTTGGGTTTAGGTTCCCGATAACAAGTTAAGTTTTGAAGTAATTCCTCAAGTGTAGATCCTTGTTCAAATTGCACAAAATGGTCATGCCTATTTAACTAATAAGGCTTAAATCGGAGGATACGAAGTCTTATGAGAATGCATGATGGCATTATTCTCTCCACCTTCGTTCTTCCACCCTCGTTCCCCATCTAAAACCACAAATCCAGTAAAACTGGCAAGTGATTCTGTCATTTTCATTCTTGGATATTTGTTAAGGGGGTTAGTTCCTATTTTGATCAAAAAATCCATCTTAAAATTCGCTGCTGTCGCGGTCTGTAATGTAGGGTTGATTTATTATTATCTATCACCTGCGCTTGAAAGCGCGAATAGATTTACAAGCCCAACAAGAATGTGGAAGGCGACTCATCTGGAAATAGTATTCTCTATTGCCACAAGAATTGAATCCATGATACAGACAGGCATCCTTAGTTTATGGCTTTCCGCCGCTGTGACTGGGATCGACGCGGCAGTTAGATTAAGGAACCTCGGGCGTTCCGTGGCCAACTCAGTCACGACATTTTTAAAGAGACCGATTCCCATTGTCTCCCATAAGGAGAAATTAGTAGTTGAAAGCGAATCAATTAATAAAGATATAATTCATCTTACACGATCGACCTACCATGGAATTCCAGCGAATGTTTCCCCAAAATCTAAAATGGGACAGCACGGTAGTAATCTTGTACCCAATTACAGAAAAAGGATTGATGTTAATGAAATACTTGGAGAAGAGATGGCAGAGGGCGACCTTGTTCAGACATGAATCTTGATAAAAACCTATTCAATAGAATAATTTCTGAAAAGCGAGTCCAACGTCCTCAATCATGTATGTTTTTTTCTGTTGTGCTCTTCTAATTCTGTTAGTGTGTTAAAGATAACATTTCCCCCGCATTTTTCACACCGATATTGAGTACCTGTAGATGATGACATGTATATTTTTTAGTGTCCGCCTATAATTTAAAGACTACTATATGTTCCAACCCTGTTAATCATGTAAAATCATATTATCTTGTTTTTGTTTTTTTCAATCGGAATAATCTAGTATTCATCACCATTTCGTATTCCTAGATTATTAAAATAACTGATAGGTCTGCAATAAATCCTATACTTATTCACGATTTCGTAATACCAATCCATCGGCAAGCTTCGTATGAATTCCGCTGTTGTAAATGGGCTGAGGGTACTATTCCATAGATCCGTAGTCCTCTTTCTCAGCCAGATATATTACTGATCTTCTGTTGACAGCATTCATGTCATTGCTTAAATGCCAAATCTTCTGGCAAATTGCACAAATAATAAATCCCTCGCCAGGGGTGTGCTCTAACTTATAGTGACTACACCTAATTTGGTATTGATACTTCAACGATTCCATTTCTCTTATTGAGCTAATATTCCTGACCGAATTTTCTGTCAATATCTTGAATATTCTTAGGAGGTATTTATTTACCCTTAGAATCGAGGATTAAAGACAATTTCAGTCAAGATTAGCTTCATATGGATAGGGTTAAATTGAATACTACTCAACATGTATATCAATGCGAAGATGCGGGCGCTGCGGAAGAATCAGATTTTACACGTTGAATTTTATTTTTTCTGACTTTATCTGCAATGAGTGTTACATGATCTCGAAAGAAAGAAACCTAGCACAAGAATAATAGGGATTTGGAATAACATTTGGCAGAATCGCTGCTCTATCCTATGTTAGTTCACTCCACTTCTGTACCCTTACCTATGATTGTCTCGCGCCGCATGCAGTACAAAATTTGGAACCTGATCTCATCCTAGAGGCGCATTTGATACAAAGTCTATCCTCTGCAATTGTACGAGGTAACGTCTCTGACAATAGTGGTGGCTTAAATTGCTCTGTATTGAAATCTCTTTTTGAATACGCCCCGTACATATCAGTCACTGCACCACTAGGTTCAAAACTTTCGGTAATATCAGGCGTGTAGTTACCTGCATAGGTATCCTTATTTTTATCCTCCAAATATGCAATTAGACGTGGTACTCGGCGTTTTTTGTCAGAACTTTCAATTAATTCTCCAAGCCACAATACAAATTTTTTTAGAGTCATCTCAGGTGTTGAAAAAGTAAGCGAATGAGTCGAAGTGTAATCCTCGGTTGCTGCTCTTCCATTAAATACCTTCATTACAAAGGTAGTCACTCTGTCGCTTTTAATTATTGCGAATTCCCACATTTGTTGCAGTATTTTGCCTGACTCGGGATAGTAGAACCACAAACTCTACAGTTTTTTGTCGAGGGGTTTTTGGTTCCCGTATCTGGCATATTAGGTCTATTTACCTCCATAGTAGTGGGTTTGAACTTGGGTTCTTGCTGCTCAGTTTGTTGCGGAGAGGGCAATGAATATTCTTGTGGGGCTGGTGTAGAACCCATACTGCCACCGGTTCCTATGAATCCTCCTACTCCGAAACCTGCTTGAGGAGTTGCATCCGTGAGGACCATTCCTCCAGTAGAACTTTTGACAGACGTACCTTTATCCACTGCAGACTTCAATTCTAATATTACCCTAATCGCAAGAAAATTTAGTGCAGAAAAGGCAACCAAGTACTCACCAATTTTGGCAAAGAATTCCTTTTCGTTTATCTTTCCTTGCTTAAATAGTTGAGTATCATCTATAAATGATTCATACTTCTCCTGTGTATCATTAACCAGCTGTCTCAACTTCTCGGTAAGTCCACCAAGGGCATCTACACCAAAAGACATGGCTAATGTCTAAACTTCTGCTTTTAGAGGTTAATAAAAGTTTGAATGGCGGCGAGATCTGGTAATGAATAAGTAGCCCAGTTAGACGAGTCAAGGTATCGAGCCGACCTCAAACCTGTTTCCCCCCTCTTTTAAAACGTATAAGGCTTACCCAACAAACGCCGGTACTTAAAAATTGCCGTTTGGAAGTTAAAGAACTTATTTATAAGTAACGGAATAAGGTGACTCAAACGAAAGTGGAGGGATTGTCTAGACTGGTTAGGATACCTGCCTTACACGCAGGTGGTCATGGGTTCAAATCCCATTCCCTCCATGTTAGTCATGGATTAATACACTCGCTTGTTAGTTCGAAATGCTCGTATTTTTCCAGTTAACTTGGCCTTGCGTACAACGACCATAACAGCCACCACCGAAATTTCATCCGTTCAGGACTCATAATAAACATAGACACAAATTCAAATTTAAGGAGGATAGATCAACTAACCAGAGATGCATTTCAATATTTCAGATCAATCTTGTTGAAACTGGCAGAGGAATCAAATGCGGACTCCACATCCCGGCATGCTTTTGTCATAATAGACTGATCACATACTTCTATCTTCTATTGGGTTGTGCCTATTTCAAGAAAAGAGTAGTCCAACGCATATTTAGCCGCATCGAGAATGAACTATATGATCTATTTCAGGATATGGTGACTTTTTGTTTCGCGTCTGTGGCGCCGCAGGAGAGTTAGTAAAGAAAGAAGCAGAAATAAAAGGAGTGTTGCTCACCACACAAGGCGTGGCATAGTAAAGATCTTAATTATGCAGTGACTAACGGAAGCGGTAAGATCTCTGAAAAAGAGGAGAATTAACAATAGCAGATGATCGAATTACCCCCGGTTTCAATATCATCTGGGCCGTAGAATTCACATTAGATGTCTGAATCTAGTTCTTCAGAGTCTTCAGTAGTTGGAGGTTGAAATGTAAAAGCTGGAAACCAACCTATACTTCAGAGGACGAACCAATCTGTCCGTAGCAAGAATATAGTAAAAGATTCAGGCAAAGTTTTGTTCATCAATAAAATCTTCATGCTTCTGGTTCCTGTCATCGCCGAATTCTGTTGCCAAATGTGAGAGAGGTAAAATAATAAAAACGATAACATTGGGCACTTGTGGGGGACCTAGGCCGACTCCAGGTATAATGCTTATCTCATATATTTTCCTAGAACACATTATTATCGATGACTCAAAGGAATAATAATAGTAGACTAAGGGATCCATCGGTCAGAAGATTGTTTGAAGGCAAGAACTTTGTATTCGTATCAACCTTAATGAAAGATGGGACACCTCAGCTCTCTCCAACATGGGTAGACCTGGAGGAACAAAATGGCGGGCATATACTTGTGAATACTGCGATAGGTCGGCTAAAACACAAAAATGTATCACGAAACCCTAATGTTGCGTTAGCGATTTATGATCAAAATAATCCTTATGATATGGTTTCCGTAAGAGGTAAAGTAATCGAACAAGTAAATGGAGACATTGCTGAAAAACATATAGATAAATTGGCAAAGAAATACATGGGGTTAGATAAATATCCCGGTCGTTCAGCGGGAGAAAAAAGAGTAATACTAAAAATAAAACCTGAGAAAGTATTTCATATGAAGTATGGATAGGAGGCTATATTTGTTATTTCAGAAAGTGTTGAAGGTTAAAAGATAACAAAGATAAACCATACCAGCGAGCAATCTTCAATTAATTCAGCAGGCCGAATCGCTTAAAGAGAGCAGTCCAATCCGATCAAATATGTTAGTAGAACAATTTGTAGATGTAAAGAGAAAGATTACAGGTCGAAGAGTCGTGGATATAGAAGAGCCCACGATAGAAACGGTTCTTTGTCTCATTGGATTAGGGGCAGCAAGGGTCGCAAAAAGATAAATATTATATAACATTCTATGTTATAATAATCGGAGCAGGAATCCCCATGTCTATTCTTCCGACGAATAGCATTGAGCACTTTCCTAGAAACGAAGATAATACGCTAGTAGAAATGTCCCTTTTCTCTGAATTAGTTAAGGATGAATCTATCATTGATTCAATGATAATAGAACTAAGATATGAAAGGAATCAGCAAATATCCCAAGAAGATCAAGACCGCACTACTATAAACATAATATTAGAGAAGATGCAAGCGATGAAGAAATCTCAATCCTTATAGGAATTGTTACCTCATTATAGTAAAATAGAATTTTTTCTTATATCCGCGAGTGAATTTCTCAGTCAGCCGGAGGCAGCCACGAAAATCACCCCCATTCCACAACTTGTCATTCTCCTTCTCGTCTTGGCGCAGGAGGCGAGCATTATCATATTGTCGGCAGATAGTTCTGACAAAGGGCACCATGACACAGGTTGATTGGTACATCGAGGGAGCCGAGTTCAGCAATTGCAACTGCGACTACGCCTGCCCTTGTCAGTTCGAGTCACGCCGCCCCACACACGGAGACTGTCGCGGCTTCGCGGCCGTTTGTATCGATAAGGGCCACTTTGGAGGCGTGACGCTCGATGGCCTCGGCGCAGCCCTCCTCTACTCCTGGCCGGGACCAATCTACGAGGGGAACGGCGAGTGCCAGGCCGTCATCGATGACCGGGCGGACGGCAAGCAAAGAGACGCTCTTGCTACCATCCTGTACGGTGGCGAGACCAACGAGGGGGCAACACATTGGTGGGTCTATAGGAAGATGTCAAGCATCGTTCATCCCCCGCTTTTCAAACACATCGAGTTCGACGTGAATATAGAGTGCAGAAAAGCACACATCGTAATCCCAGAGGTGCTCGAATCCACTGCCCGTCCAATCCGAAGCCCTATGACGGGCGCTGAGCATCGCGTCCGCATCAGCCTCCCCAATGGTATCGAGTTCGACCTCGCGGAGATTGGCAGTGGTACCACAAAGACGATAGCCTCAATCGCTCTTGACCTCGAAGACACCTACTTTCATTTCACTGCTATGCGCCAGTCGGGCAGTGGGGTAATCCACTCATGATAGAATCCAACCGTGTCCACGGCCCTTCTTGAATATATCTGAATTTCGTGCAAAGGGCGAGAAATGTGAGACGATAAATACGATAACCCTTTAAGGCTGGAACTTAGGAAGCAGATATAGTCATTAGCAAATTTATGAGGGCTTCAATAACAAAACAGCCCAGGTATTAGAATGGAATTGCACAGGTTCATAAAAGACAAACATTCTAGTACCATTTATCATCTCCATGACTGAACCTTGTTTTTGTTCCTTTAGCGCATTGTTGAAGGCTTGCAGATTTGCAAATGATTCATTTTTATTAATACTAAATAATTGCTTATTTGAATCAGCTACTTTTTGGCCATTTTGATCTACCTCTACAATTCGCTCCCCATCTGTAAGATTTAATGATTGTACTGAATTTTGTCAGACTATCCTTCTAGGCCCTCATCCTCAGTCAAACCGTGGAAGTTCTACTAGCTCCCAATGACTATTTCAGCTCTTCAATGTTGAACGGTTGACGTAACGAATTGAGCATGTAAAGCATCTTTCTTATATATTTCTCCTTTGATGGAACCGTAACCAACTTTCTTTGGTAAAACTCAACCAGATGTTCGATCAAACAATTAGCTGTCTGACTATTTTCTTCTCCTGAATATAAATTAGCGAGTACCATTGCGTACCAATACTGTACCAGTGCATCTTCTCCATGCTTTGATTCCAGTTCCGTCACAAAAGTGAAATTAGAATGACATTTTCTACAGAGGCCAAAATGGGCCTCAGATGTGCTTCTCTCAACTAAATGACCGCATCTGGCTTTCATCATGCTTAGACAATATTCTTACGTTTAGGGCATATTAATATTTTAGAAAGAAATATCAGATAATGGAATAATTAGGAATCTGGTTATGTTCGAAGTAGATTAGTAAGAAGTCAACTATATTCAAATATTTGTCGGACATTCTTATCCTTGTTTTGATACATGTGGAAGAAGGATATGGATGAATGCCCATTTACTAATAAAGAATAAAAAATGTTCACCAGCTACTATTTCCTTTTAGCATGCTTTTCCGTCCAGTGGGCCATAAAATCTTCAATTATAGGTTCGAGGTCGATTCTTTGAATATCTCTAGTTCGACTTTTCCTGCCAAACTGCCTTCCAATCGTGACGCATTTCCAGCATCCCACAATGGGAATTAGAGGTGCAACATAATAACCAGCATATCTGCCACTGAAGTTCCAGGCCTCTCCCACTATACAATGTTTCGAATCATGAGCTAACATGACTCTTTCTTCCTCTGAGAGACCAGAATTCAGCCTATCTGCCCATATTGGGCATAACTCTTCAAACCTTATCTTCTTAGCTAGATTTTCACCAAAGTACTCACCTGGTATTTTTTTCGTAAGAGATGCAGGCTTCCAATAATTAATTTTTTTCATCTGGACATACTATTAGGGCTCAATTAATATTAAAGTTCATGAATTCAGAGTAGTTGGAATGTGACGCACTAATACTGCTCGCAAGACTAGGCAGGAGATACTTTAATTTTTATTACAAGCCTGGTGATTCAGTACCAATATAATTTAGTTGATGAACAGAAATATCTAATAGATTTGCGAAATCCAAAGCTGCAGAAGGCTTCGTAATGACTACAACCTCCTAACAGCTAGGTTTGACAACTTGTTTAGCTTGGAAATTACAGCCAATCGATTTCTGCTGGTCCCTACCATGGCAACTTTTGGAATCAGTATCAGCTGTATGACCATTTTACTTCACAAGATCGCAAAATGGCCTAACTTCGAAACAGTTTTACAGCCTTTACACTGAAATTTACTGTAAAAAGAAATATTGCCCAAGCCACGAGAGAACCAATCATGGATGCTTGATATGGCTCCACCATAGTTGACTCAAGGAGCTTGAAATGAATTGCTATCTTCGAAATGGAGTAAATAATCTCAGAGACAGAGAAAGCTGCAAGCAGCTTCTTGACATCACTAATTACTTTCTGTTGGGATTTCCTTCCTGTTGATGGATCAATGTACCTAAGTCTGTTATCTATGTAAAAAAATAGCGCAAAAAGTGGAATGTAGATGGCGTATTCTACTGTCAACGTCGCTATTGAATTAGACAGACTATTGGGATCGTATCGCGAATATAGTTGGGTAAACGTCGCTCCCCCAAAGAAAGCAAAGATTCCGGATAGGAGAATGTTCTTGTTAAGTAGGATATAGTTTCTACGTTTGTGATAGAATCTCTTAATTCTTCTACGACGGCTAATTATCAACTAATATTTCCATTTTCAAAAATCGTAGTTCAACCTTATATGGATTATACTATAGTTAGAGTCATGATTGTTGAGCGATAAAAGAAGTAAGCATTACGACGTCTTAAGAGATAGAAAAAGAACACAAGGACGAAGTTTGAAGGAGCTATAATAACAACGCTACTCCTGAATTACACGAACCATATTATCTGAAACGGCAGGAACCAGTAGGGCTGTTACATAAAGTGGTTCGTTGTTAAACTCGTATTCTATTGGAAGAAGGATAATTTGTCTAATATAATATAAAAAAGCAACTGTTTATAAAATGAACTAAGAATCCATTGTTTAATGATAAAGCGTTACGTATATTACATTATTATTGCGGCTGGAATTTCTATTGCAGGCTATTTCTGTTATACCCAGATTAATCGTCCTACTTTCGCTCTAGAGGTGGATCCGACAAGAGACACGACAGATATTTCTGGGATCATGTATCGGGTCCGACTGACGAATGTTGGCTTAAACGAGCTCACTGGAATAGTAGTCAACCTAGGGGGAACTGACATACAGAATCTGACTTCATTGGACTCCGGCCAGTCTTACTTTTTCTATCCAAAACCTGATACGCAGGTAAGTAAAGTGGAGGTTAGTACCAATGAGGGAATTTTTGTTCAAAGTGATTTTCGATCACCAACCAAAGTTCTAGGTCTCCCGGGTGCAGGTCGGTAAATCAGGTCATACTCACGCCATTTCCCAGCTTTCGATCCTTGCCCCGTTTTCTGAAGGATGCTATTCCGAATTATATTTTCAAGTCGGATTCTTAAGTCAGCACATTTACAATGGTTCTATAGCGCTGTGACCAGTTCTTCAATTTGCTTTGTAAATGGGTGTTCGGGATATTTTAGGACCGTAAAATACTCTTTTCGTGAAAACTGGATATCACAATAGCATGGGATTGAAATAATTGGCGGGATACCTAGATCAGAGGATAACTTTTTAACAAAATCGGCTTCACTAGAAGGTTCCCTTGTTAACTTATTTAATATGACCTTTTGGTCTTTTCGTACCTTGGATGATGCGACGATCTGACCCTCCCCCCCAGGGGTTGGCGCCCCTGAAGGAACGCAATAGCCTGATATTAAGTTATATAAAAGATAAGCCTTGCTCCCAAACCTAGCAAATGATTTGTATATTTCGTTGATCGCGAGCCGTGTACCTTCAACATCTAGATTGCCCATCTTAAGGGTGAGCAGCAATGTATCGGCTATTGCCAACGAGTTAATAGACCAGAATCTCATACCTGGGCTAGTATCAATTATTATATAATCGGCATGAAAATCAGAGATTAAACGCTCACGCAGGTAAATAAACCTTCTAATTATGTCTCTTTTGGTTCCTGAATCGGCGTTTTCTAGCTCGAAAATTCCTTTTTTTTGAATGTTAGAAAACCCGATCCATAATTTACCCTTATTTCTCACTTCCTCTTTATTTTCGGACCGGTTTAGAAATGAATATGATCCATCACTAGGGCGAATCTTACCCGTGTGATTCTCGACGGCCGAAGTATAATCTATCATTGCTTTGTCAACTTCCACGTTTGTATTAAGAAAATCATTTATTCCAACTATCGGCTCTCTTTCAAAATATGACTGAAAGCTTGGGGCATAAATATCTAAATCAAGAAGACACACTTTGTAGCCCCTACTTGCAAGTAGCGCCGCTGAATTGCATGCCAGGGTTGTCTTTCCGGTGCCTCCTTTGTACGAGTGGAAAGCAATACACCTAGTCATCTATGGAATATTTTACCTAAGGGTCCTACATATAAGAACTTAGCAGAATAGGGAAAAGATTCGTGTTCCCCGCAGGATACTAATCCCAAGAGAATAATGTAAGAAAACCAAGCAGGAGAGCAACCTAGCCTTGAAAAAGTAGATAAGACGAGTGTCGGAGTAAGAAAGGCTTTAACATGAGTAGATTTTTTTTAAGTCATCCAGACCCTATCTCCTTGTGCCCAGTTTCATATTTGGTTTACAACTCATTTGCAAGTCATAATTTCGTGCTTACTTTGAATTATACCGTTGAGTTCTTACTTGGGTTTTGTCTGTGCTATACAACCATGAACTTAATTTTGAGTTTTAAGAAAAGAAAGAGCTCCTGCCTTAGTCCCTCTATTTGACCATATTGAGTTTTCTCTCCCCCAGAAGTATCATAGCTGTTAGTACAACGTACGATATTTGAAATAATTCAGTTGCAATAGCCAACTCAATTATACCACCTCGGCCAGTTATAGGGTCTAAAAGTATACTAACAATTACATATCCTGTTAAACCAACCATAATAGTACTCCCTGCAATCCCAATGAGATACCAAATCATGCCCCATCTTTTTATCATTGGTAAGACCCAGAATAGTTGTGCCATACCGGACACTAGAAAAAAGATCGCGTAATTGATGAAATTGATGAAATTTGGTATTAGCATAAGATGTAAGATTCCAGCAAGGCCAGTACAGAATGCAGCTCCGTAGTACATCCGTGGTTTATTTACAATAATCAATTTTGATAATGGATCACAAGAGATCTTGTGATCAAGTATAATCTTTTCGTGTTTAATGATGGGGTTAAGTTTCGCACAAATAGAGCCGGACCGATCTTTACTATGGATTTACTTTTAATCTTCAGCGTAGTAGAGAACACGAATGATTACCCTAAACGCACTCATTAAAGAAGGATGCCAATTAAGGGATTTTTGACAATCAATAACTAATCAATCTGCGCCCTATATATTATGTTCTTTGATAAAATATTTTCTGAACATCTCAGGAAGGATAATCAGGAGAAAGACTTTAGGATTTCCCATTGAACAGATAAGCTCTCGAAAAAGCTAAGAGCGATCTGTGTTGCAGGATCCGAAGATTCCAGAGGGTTAGATTATCGCTTATTGATGTGATACCGATAGCTGTTCTATGTGGTCACTATGACACAAAGGACAGGAGATAATTGTTAATTCATCAAAGTTAAAGTATGAAGCACACCAGAAACAAGATTGACAAAGTAGAAAATCTATTCGTCTATCAGATGAATACGGAATTCCATGATAGGTTTCGTTAACCATTTCTAGGCTAGATAAAGTTTCTTTTCTCAAGGCACCTTCTTCTTTATCTAATATTAGTTGATAATCCAACTTGGAGAATAATAATAGTCCGCATGCCTTATGAAGGTACACTATTTAGAAAATTTATGTCTTGGTCAAGATCAATCCAGCCCCCACCATTCAGTGTTCCCCTTATTCCAAATGATGCACCTAATCTTAATGCTTTTTAGTCTTCGCCGAATTCTACTATGATGTCGAAACGAAGGCAGTGCAATAAAGTTATTATTCGCTATCCAATGATCGGATAAACAATCGTTTGCAGAAAATATGTAGATAAAGAGGATGTTCCAAACTATAAACTCCCTCTGGTACTGATACTGTCATCTAATACTAGAGAACTTTCTTGACTCTATGATTCCCGTGTAACCCGTGATTAAGCATCTCGGTTCATATATCCATAGTTAGAAGTTAGCATACGATTATTTAGCGTCGCATAACCCATCAGGATCACTTCTAACACAGGTGTTTTCTGAGAATGTATTTTCATTTAAAGAAGGTACTAGTCCGTCCGAATTGTTCAAGTCTACCTCATTATCCCGCAAATTATTTAATGTAACAATATTTCCTGTACTCTGACTTTCGAAGAATATACCGTTTTGACTCTCCTGTATATTATTTCTTGTTATTGTCGATTCATGTGTATTAATAAAAGTGATTCCAGCCAATGTATTAACATCCATAATATTGCTCATTATTTCCAATTTGTTCGCAGAATGACCTGCCACCCCTACATCGTTATCCCTCATAATGTTCTCTTCAACAGATGACGTTTCAGATCCAGTAAAATAAACACCTATCTTGTTATTCTGCAGTATGACAGAATCGACGGAGATGTCGTTTCCTCCAATAAACAAGATTCCTGTCTCAAATCCGCTTATGACTCCTGGACCAACTATATGGACATCGTCCTTAGTGACACTAATCCCTGCATTCGAGGTATCTTTTCCTGGACCTTGCATGTTGAAACCGTTTAAGTTTATTGTGGTAGAATCGTCGCCTATTATTAACCCATCAGCAGTACAATTCAGATTTTTACTCAGAGTGACAGTACCAGTAATCACACTCCCGCATGTGACCTCTTGACCTTGCTCTGAAGTCCCATCCGACCCAGCGTCCTGGGCTTCGGCTGGTAAGACCAGCAACATAGCAAACATAGCACTCATGAACAGAATAATCATCATCGCTAAGTTATTTGGCTCTAATTTCATTGTCGATAGTTTAGGGATGTAGTACGTTAAAATGTTTATTGAACTATACAAAAGGGCGTACTGCTGACTGTCAAAGTCTTTTTTTAGGAAATCGTAATCCGAAAATGTATTCATTCAACGTCTCAGAAGATTGTAATGGGTTCTCATCTCTAGTGCGCTTAAAAAATCACGAACACTACTCATGAGAGGACTGATTAGAGGTAGCCGACTAGTACCACTATAGACAAAGAGTCCCATCTCAAACCTCACGAGATCTACCACGTAGACGTGCCAGCATGGCTACGCTACCTTAGGATTGCTCCCTCCCGGACCTCATCCATTTCGGCAACGTGCACTTGCGCGCACACAGTCAAGACAGAGCCTTCGCTCTGCTTGCTGCTCGTAACCATCCAACACGGCATGATTTCATTTCAGTAAGGCAAGCAGGTGCTTTCCATCCATAGATTTACCTAGTCGTTGCTGATCCCAGCATGAAGCCGATTTCTGGTAAAGGGGTACGGCTGGCACCCCGATCCTCCCTACCTCCAAGGAAGACTATGATGTCTTCGGATATTAATATTGTCAAATCAGCTATCAAAACACTTGTAGCGATCAGGATTAGTATTAGCAGCTAAAAATATCTCACAGTGCCAAACTAATTTTTCATTTGAAATACAATCATGTTGGCTTCGTAGAAGCCACATCAGTGTGATTGTATTTTAGGTGGAGCTGTAAATCCTCCTTGTTATAGCAAACTCGACTACAGACCGCACATTTGATTTTCTCATATGATATCCTGGAATAATGAACTGGATCAGGCTTTCCCAACTTTAGTCTGCGGATTATATCTTTTAATCCCATGATATATGCCTCCTTATGTCAAGCAAATCTTTCAATATGACATCAATGAATTTTCTTATAAGGATGACTATTGATTTTGTGTAATGCGTTTTTAATTTTCCTGGCCTTGCATTAAGCAGAGTCTAAAGCTGGTTTTCTTAGGATGACATAAAATAACACTTGAAAATTGTTCGGTTGCGACTATGCCAAGAACGCAAACGATTATTTTACAACGATGACTGGACAGGAAGAATGCGTAACGACCCTTAAAGCTACGCTCCCTAGGAATGCCTTTGAGACTCCTGATCTTCCTTTGGTTCCAACAACTATGATGCTAATGCCATGAGATGCGGCATAGTCCGTAATTGCAGTCCCAGCAGACGTCACTCCTTCTATAATCTCTGACCTAAACGGGATTTTCTTGTCTTCAGCTTTCTGTCGCAATTTTTCCATCCACTGTTTTGCTTGATTTCGTTCTTCTTCTAATTCTTTTAATCCGTAGGTTGGCGCAGCAATAAAAGATGATAAAAAACTTCTTGGAGTAGATACATCAAGAGCAGTTAATGCAATTAATTTACTTCTACTTATCTCTGACATTCCAGGCCCACCCTTCTCAGCCATCATAATTGCAAATTCTGCAGCTTTCATGGAAGAAGACGATCCATCTACTGCGACCAGGATTATCGAGAATTTATTCTCCATTTGATGTTCATTCATAGAAAGATGGAATATCATGCAAAATTAATGTTTATGGTTCCAGATGAGATGCGTGCGATTAGTAAATTTATGTAATTGAGGTAGATGTTGCGCCAAGTGTGAATTTTCGCTTAAAAGAAAATTGAATTCAAGTCTCTTTATTCGTTTCTAACATTTAAAGGAAAGGGTATGGGCTGCTCCTATACTAACTTGCCACAAATCTGCTGCACAATTGGATTTCAAATCATTTAGTGTAAATGCATGTCTAAACCAAGAGTGGGAAATTGATCTATTGCTACATGTACAGCGTGAAAATACTTTTTGTATATTTCAGGAAACTTTAGAATCCGATTCGATTTTGATACCTGAAAGAGAGCAAGTCCGTTGAGAATAGACTTGAAGTATTGCTTGACTCCTATGCTCACATCTTCTCTTTAAAGATGACCTTTTTATAATATTTAACACAAGACATAGATAGCAAGGGATATGAGTTCTGAGAGAGAAAAGACCAAGGATGAGAATAAGGGTGCGATTAAGGATGAGGTTAAGGACGAATTACACGAATATCAAGACAACGAACAAGATGAAATAGAAGAGGATGACGAAGAGAGAGAACCCGAAGAGTTGGCAGAATGACTTCCCTTCCCTGATATCCCATTTTGTGATCTGGTCAGCTGCTAGCAGGATTTAATGGGATATTATCTTTGGTTCTCCGACTTATGCTGGCATACTGATGTCTATCTGTCACTACCCAAAACCCCCGTCTAATTCTTGTGTTATTTCTGATTGGGTCAGGCCTTTGCTCAATAGCGAAATTATCTTGGATAGTCTATTTTCATTTTCAATATTGATGGTGGACAGATTTTCCAGCTGGTCGGGTTTGATATTGGATTTTGCTGTGGCTTTAGTAGTTATACCGTAGTTCAGTGTTGGCCGTTTATGCAATGATGAGTTCATTTTATGCAATTATTCCCTCGTAAAAGTTGCCTTTATCCATTCCGTTCTGGGTACAATTGTAGGCTCTGCGCAGGGCACAATGCCTGAGCCACCCCATCTCTTCGTATGGCATACTACTCAACCATTTGTATTTGGTTCAAATTAGATTCGTCTATTATGAGATCCCATTCTCTCGTAAAAAGCACCTACTCCGCATTATATCAAAAAAGCAAAATTATCTGCTGAACTCTGGTCCTAGACAAAATAAAAAAAGGGGGTAGTTTTTCTGTATCTACCTTCTAAGAATCGCATTATATGCAACACTATGGTCTCCACCTAGCTCAACGTCATTCCCACTATCGTTCAAGAGGAATAAAGCATTGATGTTACCATCCATGGTAACAGGGTTTCCCGTTGCCGGATCTTCACCTGATATCCGTCCGTTTAAGTTTGCACCGAATAGTACTTGTCCCTGAGTTACCGGAGCTATCTTATTCAGTGGGATCACTACTGACTGTGTAGTTTGTCCGCCTTGTATGTTCGCTGCTACAAGTTTGATTCCCGGCTCGTCAGGGAGGTTCAACAAAGCTGTACCACCATTGAGTACACATGGATCAAATGTCCCAAGAATTCGTGCTCCACCATCTTGCATTGTAGATGGACCTAACATTATAGTTGCCGCTACGGGAGCACAATCCGGTGTAGCACTGGGCGCACTATTAATGTCTTGCTGAGTTACTTGATTGATGTTCACATTCTTGACGTTTGTTACTACCTTGACTACTGGTGTCGGGGGTGTTGGGGTTGTTGGTGTTGGGGTTGTTGGTGTTGGGGTTGTTGGTGTTGGGGTTGTTGGTGTTGGGGTTGTTGGTGTTGGGGTTGTTGGTGTTGGGACTTCAGTAAAGATTAGCGTAGGGAGGAAAGTAAACAGTGTAGGGAGTACTCTGGTAGGAGTTGGAGTTGGTGGTGTTGGAGTTTCCTCACATTCAGGGAGGAATGGTAAGAAGTCGCATATGTCAAAGCCAAGAATATCGCCAATATCGGGGAAGAGAAATGCCTGAGCTGTTGGAATCGGCGTTGGTGTTGAGGTTGGTGTTAAAGCTGGTGTTAGGGCTGGAGTTGGTGTTGGTGAAAGTGCGGGTGAAGGAGTTATTAGCCCGAATAAGCCTTGAGTAGGTCCCGGTGTTAGGGCTGGAGTTTGAGGGGTTAGGGCTGGAGTTTGAGGGGTTAGGGCTGGAGTTTGAGGGGTTAGGAATGGAGTTTGAGGGGTTAGGAATGGAGTTGGTGTTAGGAATGGAGTTGGTGTTAGGAATGGAGTTGGTGTTAGGAATGGAGTTGTGGGCTCTGAAGGTGTTGGCTCTGGTGTAAAACCTGTATCCGTATCTGTATCTGTGTCAGTATCTGTATCTGTGTCAGTATCTGTATCTGTGTCAGTATCTGTATCTGTGTCAGTATCTGTATCTGTGGCTGTATCAGTGCCGGTATCGCCACCGCCACCGTTATCGCCACCGCCACCGTTATCGCCACCGCCACCGTTATCATTATCGTTATCGCCACCGCCACCCCCTGTAGCCATGGCAGTTTGCACTACTCCAATACCATCAGTCATGGGGATTGGAGTTGAATGGGTATTCAGTGAAATATATCCCGTTGAAGCTGAAATAGACATAAGAAGTGCAGCAACGAGGGAGATTGTCATTAAACATTGCCGTCTCTTTCTAACGTAAAACATTTCCACGGTATTTCTTATTTGCGTACTATATATCATTTTTCTTATCGTACGCACCAACAAAACAAGATTACCAGAATTCATGGACAATTCCTAAATATGGGATCCAAAAGGCAGAGGACTAATGAGACAATATCTAGATTTCTGAGATTTTGCTCATAGTTCTAGATAATCAGAGACTTTTCTTATTTTTGAGGACAAATTATGAGAGGCAACAGTTCAAAGGTATAAGATGGCCAGACCTCGGTTTCGTCTTAGGAAATAGAACTGGAAACAATCCACAAATTTCACTGAAAGGCTATGAACATACAGACAATCTTTCAGATATTGGATTTATAATGGTCCCTATAATTAAGGTAATGAAAGCATAATAATAGTGAACTCAAAAATATAGAAACTATTGTCCGCGAATAACGATGATTATACTGGACATGCAAACCTCGAGATTATTTCAGCAAGCGCCCGCTTTAATGAATGGATGTATAAGAGAATAAAAACAGGGTTAAGGGAAAAAATGGGAAATATTCTTGAAGTAGGGAGCGGTCTAGGAACGATTTCCGAAAAACTCATTCGAGACATGGGTCCTTCGTCCCACATTACATTGACTGACATTTCAGTTCGATACGTTCAATTACTCAGTATAAAATACTCTTCGTTCAAGAATGTATCGGTTTCCAAAATGGATTTGAATACTGGGGAAGATTATTCTAAAATTGGATACGAAAAGTATGATTCTATAATCGCTATAAATGTTCTCGAACACGTAAGGGATGATCAACTAGCTCTGCGTGAAATATACAAAATGCTAAAAACAGGCGGTATACTGGTTATTCTTGTTCCCTGTAATAAATTTCTATATAACGTAATTGACAAAGGCCTGGGACATTTTAGGAGGTATACTAAGAAAGAATTATGCAGTAAGATTAACGAAACTAGTTTCACTATATTGTGCATGCATTACTTTAATCCAGTGGGAATGGTCGGATGGTATCTCAATGGCAATTTACTCAAGAAGGCGGGAATAAGTCCCGCTGCGTCTAAGTGGTTTGACAGGCTAGTACCACTTCTAGATTGTTTTGATAGAGTGACCTCAAACATAACTGGCCTTTCTCTCATATGTCACCTCAAAAAATAGGTAGTTCTAACAAGTATTACACTCAATGTTAATATAATAAATGTGAAAGCGTAGACAGGATAAAATGAGGCACCGCATTTAGATAGCTATAAGAATAAAAGTTGAGGACTCGTGATCTGGCGTGTATAGTTCCAATGTAGCTTTCTAATTCCCTCTTTCTATCGCATCTATGAAATAACAGTGCGCTGAAATGAGTCACTTATTCCAATTTCTAGGCTAAGCTACAATATGGTTGCAAGTTTTGTCCTTGTTGTCCCCTGACATAATGGTATAATGAATTTGCCCTAATCATGATCTGCAGTAGGTCGAAAAGCTTTTGTGGAGTTAGGTTCCATAGGAGACCCTATTACTCCCAGGTTGGCACTGACTAGATACCTTGATTATTAGCTCACTTGTCAGGGTGGTTAAGGTTTCTTCCTTCAAATCGTCCACCTGCCCCATACAAACCCTAAAGCCGAGGTAAGTTTCAAGCGCAGTGATTTTAGATTAAAAACATATATGGCAAGCCCAAATTTTCAAACCAGTTGCACACTATTGACAAAAAGCTAGTTTTATTGGTATTTATATTCTTCTTCCTCATTAATATCATAAGTAGCGGCGGTCACCTAGACTGGTGGGATGGGACCGAGGCATTCCTCGTTACCGAGAGCATGGTGCTAAAACACACTGCAAAGTTAGATCCTGCTGTCCCAAGCGTAAAAGATCTGGGATTCTTTGTTAACTATACGGTATATGCTAATACTGCCCTACAAAAGGGGAATACAACAAATCCTTCGTCGGTAACTCTTGAACCGGTCTATACTGTCAGATCGTTACTGTTATCTGCAGCGGCAGTGCCCTTTTACTATGCCGCAAACTTTTTTTCAGCATCCCCTGCTGTTACAGTTGGACTATTTGTTAATTCTCTGTTCATTTCATTGACTGCTGTCATTATATTTTGCATTTGTATTGAAATGCGCCGTTCTAACAAAGTAGCTTTTGCTACCAGCCTCGTATACAGCGTTTGTTCTTTTGTATGGCCTTACAGTGCTACATTTTGGGTACAACCTCTGCAAGGCCTTCTGCTCGTCTCTACGACATATTTCATTCTCTTAACCTCACATCGCAACCATCTATTTCTATGTGATTACATTTTAGAAAGAAAGCGGAAAAGCTTCCTCTTTGCTGGTCTCGCGGGACTCACACTAGGACTCTCAGTATTCGCCCATCCTACGAGTTTGATTTTTATCCCTGCATTTCTAGCCTATTCTTTTTTTTCCGTGATGAGACATCAAAAGCAGAACCTTATCCTTTTGATCCTAGTACTTGCCACTGTTTTATTTTCGGCAGGTCTAATCAACTACGCAAGATATCATTCCTTCACAGAATTTGGGTATGGATATTTCTCTACACTAGCCGCACACAATGGTTGGAAAGGCCTGATTGGACTTTTAGTTAGTCCGGGAGCTGGATTAATATTCTACTTCCCACTGGCGGTCCTGCTACCACTGGGTGCGAAATACATGTATAAAGAAAATAAATCACTTTTTTATCTTAGCCTTTACATCATTATTGCAAACTGGATTTATTTTGGAACATTATCGTTTGGGTTCGAACCGGCATCATGGAGCGGAGGCATTGCATGGGGACCTAGATATCTATTACCAGTCGTGCCGTTCATGTTGATAGTATTAGGAAGTATCTTTCAAAATATCAAGAATAGGGTTTTGTTGAAATCAATAGTCTTAGGTTTATGTATTGCCGGGTTTTATGTAAATTTGAGCGGGGTCCTTATCTGGTTTCAGTATGGGCTCATGTATGGCTGGACATTCGAAAAGTTAGCAGCTTTTCCAAATTATATGAACACCATGACTTGGTCACCTTTCTATTCACCTATTGTACTTCAAACAAAGGCCTTATTAGCTGATTATGTATCAACAATTCATCCAGAACAATATGTGAACACTGCATGGCAATGGACTAGCTACGGGAACGCTCCTTGTAAGTATGATCTCTACATTTATTGCAAACTCGGGACTGTTCTGTACCTAGGTACTACCCTAAGCATAGCAGTAATAGGATTATTAATTGCCATTCGAATTCGAATACTCCCAATTTCGTACATACAACACCTTAGGAACCTAGTTTACACAATTGGTGTGCCGAAGACTTTAATTCCTACTATTCGTCATAAAATTCACTCTAGGTAGGCTGATAGTTGATCTGCAAAGTTTAGCCATACGTCTCACAAAGGAACCTTCTGGTGGACTTTGCTGACGAAACAATAAAAATTGACATGGCCCGCTAACTCATAGGGCTTGTATATTATCGCAATTATGCGGCAGTTGAGAGCTAAGCCCAACTCAATGGTTTGATTAATCTTGTATCTCTCTACTATAATACCCGCACGTGTTAATGTAGCCTCTTATTAATTAGGTATTCCAACCTTCTCCTAGATTTCACTAATAGCTCGGAGACGATACCCATAACTAGTGAAACTGTAGCTGTTACGAAAAGGAGCGAAGAAAAAACTACGGATGGCATGTGGATTATTTCGCCAAAAAAGATTTTTTCATACAATACTTGGCTAGCTGGATATAGTCCCGCAATAAAAAATGCTAAAGCAAGGATTCCGAAAAATTTTAACGGTTTTACATTTAGCAGAATAAATAAAAGTGTCTGACCGATTCTTATGCCGTCATGTATTGGGTCCAGTTTCGTGGCCGAACCTCTTCTTAGCCCATAATTGATAGGAACTTCTAACAACCGGTATCCTTTAATCAATGCTTCTACCGTCATTTCTACTTCAATTTCAAAACTGTCACCAAATAGAATAAGGTCGTTAAAGGTCTTACGATATAATGCTCTGTATCCAGAAAGCGAATCAGAAAATGATGAGTTCATAGCAAAATTAATTGCCCTATTAAAAAATGCATTTCCTAGCGTATTGAACGTTGTGATGGAGCCTTTCTCCCTTCTGCCCAACGTCCTAGAACCAACCACCATATCTGACGTATCATTCACAAGTGGTTCTATCAACAAATTCAAGTCCGAAGGAGAGTAAGTTCCATCTCCGTCCATAAACACAACGATATCGGCATTAGAGCATTCCACGGCTTCCCGTATTGCCCTGCCTTTTCCTTTTCCTTTCTGCACTATAAATCTGATGTTCTGAGTTCTGCAAATGGATGCTGTTCGATCAGTCGAGCCTCCATCCACAACCAATATAGATATATCCTCGTCGGAGACAAAAGAACGAATGCTTTGGATGAGTCCTCCAATAGTTTGCTCTTCGTTTAGCGTAGGAATTATAACATCAACTTTGAGCCCTTTTTTGGAGAGTTCTGATGGATGATCTACACTCGATTGCTTTTCCATCTTCTAGGTTTCAATTAGGCATATTGTAGAATAATAAGTATTACCTTAGCTAGCCTTACCAACGGTATCTACAAGATTATGATGTTAGTATATGAAGAAGTTGATTGACTGAAAATCTGCCATACTTCCACGCTATATCATGGGTAGGATTAATGTTAGTAGATTTTGCTGACTTCATTAGAGGTATTTTGAAGTCGAACTAGAAAGCACGTCTCCAAATCTGGCATGCCTTCGCTTTATGCCATGTAAATTTTATTCTCTGTTATTGCAAAAGTTAACACCAGAGAATTGTAGCATAACGACAGTTTATAGAAATTTAATCATAGAAAACAAAGAAGTTGTATTTATCTTCTAAAGAGGATATCTATTGCCACTCCATGCTCTTCATTGAAATCTGCGGCGTGTCCACTGTTATTCCATAGGAACAATGCATTAATGTTACCATTTAGAGTAGCGCGATCTCCTCTTATTGGATCTGGTCCGGTGACATGCTCATCTAGGTCTGCACCGAATAGTACTTGTCCCTGCTTTATTGGAGCTATTCTCTGCAATGGTATTATAGCTGACTGTGTAGTTTGTCCACCTTGTATATTAGCCGCTATAAGTTGGATTCCTCGTTCATCTGGGAGATTCAATAGCACTGTCCCGTCAGTGATTACACACGTATCAAATGATGCAAGGATTCGTGCCCCACCGACTTCCATTGTAGACGGACCTAACATTATTGCCGCTGCCACGGGAGCACAATCCGATGTACTTCCTACGGCTCCTTCAAAATTCTGCACATCGTAAATATTTACGTTGTTGACGTTAGGAATAATAGTTCTTGGGGTTGATGTAAGGTTTAGGCGTAACTCTAAACGTGGAGCCACCTCCTCGGGTTGTGGGGGGGACGGAACCCCGGACGACGTCTGTGCTGTTAAGGTGAGGGATAGTTGTCCATAATTAGTGGTTGAACTCGTTTGGGCGATCGGCCCACTACCGTTACCACTTCCATTTCCGAAACCTTTACTATCGTGATTGTGATAATCCCCACCAGCCGGTGTAGCAGTTGCAACTAGCACCCCTATACTATCATGAATCAGAAGATGTTCTACATCTCGTGTGGTACTAATAGACCAGTATCCTGATGCAAATGAAATGAATATAACAAATCCAGCCAGTACACAAGACGTCATTGAAGATGTGTGCCTTCTAGTGGTCGTGAACATTTTAAGGGAGAGCTGTAATTTGATTTCTACGTATTATTAATCAATTTTGTATGTTGGTTAGGATGAGTTCATTTTTGAGACTATTACCAACACCAACTCCGCTCAAACAAATTCGAAATAAATGGGAGAGTCTTGTAGGCGTTTCATTTGTAAGCCGAGCCAGCAACTAAGCAACCTAGAATTCGACACAGGCATACCATTACTACACATAGTACTTCCCGGAGAAAAAAAGCAACTTTCTAGACTATCCTCTGCATGTGAATAGATCGATTATTTCTATTTATCTATTGTCCAGTGTTATTTGGAGAGATCTTATAAATTGTCCCATTGGTGTATGAAGATATGTTCAGAAACCCACCTGGAAGTATCTCAATAGCATCGTCGTATGATAACACGTACAAAGATCCGTCTGGACCTGTTTCAATATCTGTGATACCTCCAAAACCACTCCCGAACTTTATCGAGGATAACTCTTTGTCATTGTTAACTATAAGGTCTAATAAGCCGGATCGCTGTTGAGTCCCATCAAAACTTATTCCATCTCGATTTTCATTCACTTTTAAGAAGTAAAGGTTTCCCCACTTGAAATCGCCTATGAAAATATTGTTCGTATATTTAGCTCCCAGATATGAAGAGTTGAGAAATTCTATATCGGTTATTCCAACAGGATCCGCCCAGCTAAACATAGGGTCAGCATAATGAGAGCCTGGAAAACTAACTAAATCTTCCTCAGATTCTCCGCTGAGTGACAACGGACCCATAACCCTATACCATCCACTATTAAATCCTGGTTTTACTAAATTAACCTCATCAAAGCGTGACGGGCCATTTTCGGTATCCCACAGGTTGCCGGTAAGAGGATCGAAATCCAGTCCAAAACTATTTCGGATACCATAAGCATAATACTTGTTTAATGCATCCCCATTGCCATCACTACTGGCAAGTGGATTATACGGCGCTGCTGAACCGTCTTCCGGATTGATCCTTAATATACTTCCAGTATCATCAGGTGGCGGCCAATCAGGAAAGTTTTGTAGCTTACCATAATGGTTAAGATCTCCGATGACTGCATATAGATACCCATCTGGACCGATAACAATTTTCCCACCTACATGAACATAACCTGGTTCCGCTGGAAGATCCATAACCAGGGTCGGATTGACAAGCGTTCCTTCATTCCACTGATATTTATATACTCTATTCCTCATTGGATCTCCCTCAGTGTAGTAAAGGAAAATGTTGTATTTATTAGGGCTATTAATATCATCTGAGCTGGCCAGTCCCAACAATCCTCTTTCATTTTCAGCTTTGACTGGGACTTGTAATACGGGATGTTCTTGCAAAACTCCATTCTTAACAAGGCGAACATTTCCTCCTTTCTCCAATACTAGGATAGTGTTATTATCAAGAAATAACATGCTGGTCGGAGACGATAGACCTCCTACAACAGCCTGCACATCCAGATTATCGTCTACAATAGTTGGCCGAGCAAGTACCGATTGGACAAATGAACCAAAATAACCCGTGGCTACCGCGGTCATAATCAGCGAGGTTTTAAGAGCTATCTCTAAGCTAACAGACTTTGCTCCTTTTCCCAATTCCAAGGTCTTTGGAAATGACTTATTAAAATGTTGTCAAAGGTTTCGTGCACGATTGCACATCTTACCGTAGAAGAATACCAATAACAATAGGCTTAACTACAGTCATCAGATTCAGGTGCCGATCGGTTTTTAATAACGAGCCCGTTTCTAGGTTGGGTAGATAAATCTCTTTCGTCTAATGTGAACTGTGTCTACCATCATTCACTATGTTGGATTGAATAATCCAAAAATATTTTTACTCAAAATACGTGTTAATGGAAGCTAGCAACTAATGCTCTCCATCCAGTCGAATAAGTTACTGATAACCTATGTTTTTATCGTTTTTCTGATAATAAACTTTGTTTCGAGTGGAGCGCACACAGATTTGTGGGATGGGATGGTCACATTTCTCATCACGGAAGGTATGGCGCTAAAGCAGACTGCACAACTTGACCCTGAAATCCCCAGTATTTCGAATACCAGTATTCCGATCATGATAAATACTTTTCTGCACTGGGAGGTGCAGAATAACAAGATTATCACTGGTAAGTATCATGATTGGATATCGTTGTCAAGACCTATCGAACCGGTCTATACTTCCCGGGCCCTGCTTCTTCCTTCTATATCTGTCCCATTTTACTTTCTGTCTACTCTTTTGTCAGTAAACCCTGTGTCGCTAGTTGCCTTTTCGGTAAATTCAATTATAATTGCATTGACAGGTCTGGTCATATTTTGTTTCTCACTAGACTTATACAGTTCTAGGAGACTGGCATTCATCCTAGGTCTAATATTTATAACCTGCACGTTTATCTTGCCCTACAATACAAGCTTATTCCCTCAACCACTCCAGGCGCTCTGCATAGTTTCAGGTGTCTTTTTTCTGTACAAGGCGAGACATAATCGACCCTCGTTTATATGCATTTTTACTAGAAATATTGACGCGGCTCACACCAAAACAGCATATCTCTACTGTGGGCTGGCGGGATTATTCTTTGGATTATCCATTTTTGCGAGTCCTACAAGTGGGCTTTTTCTTCCTGGATTTGTAATTTGCTCCTTTATTTTCTTGCGACACAATAAGCGGTTGCTTTTATGTTTCCTATTGACATTAGGAGTACTGCTAATTTCAGCCGGGATATTGAATTATGTAAGATTCGGTTCCATTAGTGAATTTGGTTATGGTCCTCAGTATGGAAACCTTTCTTTGAATAAGGGATGGATAGGACTTTTCGGTTTGTTTTTGAGCCCAGGCAAAGGATTATTGTTCTATTTTCCACCCATCGTCTTGTTACCACTGGCAATATTATTTTCATACCGTCAGAACAAAGGCCTGTCATTCATAACCGTTTATGTCCTTGGGGTAGCATGGTTGTACTTTGGTACAATTGACATTAATGGTGGGTCTCGGTTTTGGAGCGGGGCTATTGCATGGGGACCCAGGTACTTGATACCGACGCTCCCGCTCATTGTAATCATGCTTGGTGGACTAATAAAATATCCCAGAAAGCCCGTCGCCAAACGCCTGATTATCGTTTCACTGATTTTTACTTGTGTTGCTGGATTCATTGTCAATTTAGGTGGCGTTCTAGTATGGACCGAATATGGGGTAATATATGGATTTGAACATGAAAAACTAGGGGCTGGGGCTGAGGAAATAACGACATGGGATCCAAAATATTCTCCGATAGTCCTACACATGAAGATGATAAGTGAAAATTACGTTGCCGGAATTCCTGTGGCAGACTACAAAGATACAGGTTGGGGATACGCTACGTATGGACTTGCTCCTTGCCAATACGACCTCTATATTCTATGCAAATTTGGGGGTGTTCCAGTGGTTATACTATCTGGTGCGGCAATTCTTTTAGCTACTATTATTCTATGGAGAGATAGAAAAGAGATACTCGTTTATTCCTAGAGTGAAAAATCAAATCTAGTTGCAAAGCTTATTCGCCTATTATGAATTATGATTCATTCGGACGTTTCTTCATACACTTCCTTACTAATGTGAACGAGTAAAGTTAAGAATGATGCGAAAGAGTCGTAATCGGTTGCTAGACCCGAGAAATAATTCAAGAATTTTGAGTGAATAGATCTTTACTATACTTACATTGATATCCTACGCTGAGTAAAAAAAGGAGACCTTTTTTATTTCTCTAGGTTATCCTGCAAACACTATTGTGATTGTCGCTTGACTTTGATCATTAAATGAGATTGGTCCTTTCCCCCTTCCGATGTTCATTAAATAAACGTTATTGTAATCATCGACCTTATCGGAGTCCCCAGTCCAGGGATTTTTCCCACTAATCTCTTGATTCAAATCTACATGATAGAGAGCCTCACCGGTTCTGATGTTCTGCAGCTTTGTAGGATTCAAGATGACTGCATGAGTAATGGATTTTCTTGTTGACTCAGCCACAACCACTTTAATATCCCTAGCGTTAGGAGGCGCATTGAATTCCACATGTCCATCAATTATGAAAAATGGATCGACATCCGCAAGTATTCTAAGTCCTCCAGCAGGTATGCTTCCCTTTCCAAGCCTTACTGTTTCTACATCTACAGCAGGATCCCTCTCAGTCGGAAGAGCAGAGTAAGCTTTGGATAGAATGCTATTCATACTAACAGGCAAGATGGTTCCGAAGATGAGTACAGTGGCTAATAAGCAGAAAATGATAATTGATATACACGAAGTGTAGTCCGATAGTTTTGGTTGCCTATCGCTGCATCGAGCAATTTTTCTCACAACTGATCGACGTGTCTCTCCTATAAATATAATTCTGTGAGGGTAGAGTTTAAGCAAATATCAGCTTAAAGAATTCCAAATGCGAATTGCAGGTTTACTGCAACGCATAAGTCGGAAACCTGCTCAGGTTTCAATCCGAAGGAAAATAGTATTAACGCATCGATAATGCCACAGAAGGAAATACTTATTATTATATACTTAACTAACCTTAGTAACTGGCATGGCAATTAAAAATGTAAGGCGACTGACTTTCATCACTACAATTAGTCTGGCATTATTGTGCACCGCTATCATAACGAGTCAAAATTCCCTAGACACCACTAAACATAATGCATTTGCCCAAGAGGTATTTATTGCGTCAAATATGACAGGCGCTAAAGAGGTCCCACCCGTAAATTCTATGGCCTCTGGCACTACCACTTTAGTAAATAATCAGACTTTTATAGACTACGACTTGTCAGTATCAGACTTGTACAATGCTACAAGCGCACACATACACCAAGGGAAGGCGGGAGCGAATGGTCCTATTGTAGTTACGCTCTATAAGACAGCAGATCCGTCTCCGGGTCTCTTCGGCGGGTATTCTGGGAATATTACCTCCTCTATGTTGGAGGGGCCACTGAAAGGTCAGCAACTTTCTGCGCTAGTCGATCTCATGAACAACGGCCAAGCTTATGTAAATGTCCACACAATAAAGAATAAAAATGGTGAGATCAGGGACCAGCTAACTCTGTCTTCTGGTAACTCGACAGGAATAACGTAAAATAAGATCTAATTTAGTATTGACAACTGGTCAAATCACCTTAATTTTTTTTGAATAACCAAGTTGATATCTTGTAAAATATCCTTTACCGTATTCAGGACGGAAATAGAGTATCAGTTCTAAGTTGAGAGAGTATGGTTCCTGGGCTATATTTTGTCTAAAAATTCAATTCCGTGCTAAATCTCTCAAGATGACACGCTAAAACAGAACAACCGTTCATAAGTTTTATTCCAATACTAGATTGTTCAGCGATGAATCCTTCTTCCAAAATTAAGCGGCACTACTTTTTATATTGAGAGAATGAAGTAATATACAGGTAAGAAATAGAACATGGGTACTCAGATAAGTAGTGCCAGGCGGGGTATCGCGACCAATGAAATGAAGCAGATCGCTAAGGAAGAGGACATTGCCTTGGATTCTCTCGTACATGGGATAGCAAAGGGTTCAATTATAATTCCCAAGAATCTCGAACGAAAGCAAGAAAGCAAAGTTGTAGGTATAGGACAAGGTCTGAAGACTAAGGTCAATGTAAACATTGGAACATCTACACTTTACCAGAACTTGGAAGAGGAAATATCAAAGGCTAGGGTAGCTGTAAGATATGGGGCAGATACCATAATGGATCTCTCCGACGGTGGAGATCTTAATTTTATTAGAGAGAAATTACTCGAAGCTGCCCCGATAACATTTGGAACTGTTCCTGTCTATCAAGCTTATGCTCATGGAGTTGAGAAATACAAAAATCCCCTAAGTATAACATCAGATGATTTTCTAAACGCATTTGAAAAGAATGTGAAAGATGGAGTAGATTACACGACAATACATTCAGGAATAACTAAAGAACTCGCCCTGCGCATAATGGACGTACAAAGACATGGGGGAATTGTCTCAAAAGGTGGAACAATAACCGCCGCTTGGATGCTGAAATATGACAAAGAGAATCCCTACTATGAATACTTTGACTACATGTGTGAAATAGCGAGAAGGTATGATGTTACCTTTAGTCTGGGTGATGCTTTAAGACCAGGTTCGATCCTCGACTCCCATGATGAATTACAGGTCTCTGAGATGATAAACGTCTCACGATTAGCCAAGAAAGCATTGGAAAAAGATGTACAGGTAATGATTGAAGGTCCGGGACACGTCCCGTTGAATGAAGTTGCAGCCAATGTTAGACTTGCAAAATCTCTAATTGGGAACGTTCCATACTACGTATTAGGTCCTCTCGTAACTGACGTAGCAGCAGGCTATGACCACATCGCAAGCGCTATTGGTGCCGCTGTATCTGCTGCAGAAGGGGTTGATCTGTTGTGCTATCTGACCCCCGCGGAACACTTAGGACTTCCTACCGCGGAGGAGGTTAAGGAAGGTCTGATCGCATATAGGATTGCTGCTCACGCAGGAGACCTAGTAAAAATTAGGGAAAAAGCCATCAAATGGGACAGAGACATTACCGAAGCTAGACGCACCCTGAACTGGGATAAGCAGATCTCCCTGGCGATAAACCCCGAAGAGGCTGAAAGAATTAGGAACAGGCGACAAGGGCAGATCCATTCCAATAGTACTCCTTGCACTATGTGTGGGGGGGCATGTGTATATATAATGCTCCCTCAACAACGAATGTATAAACGGAAGTCTGATGAAGAAATTGAGGTACAAAAAGATACCCCTTCCATATCTTCTCATGAATCAAAAAGTGGTAAATGATCTATTGCGAATGGCAACCATCTACGCATTGAATGCTTGGAACTGATTCGTGAATACATAAAATTTAACCAGTCCTAGCTTATGTAATGGATACGCAAGCAACATCAGCATCTTAAGGAAATTGTGTCAGAATTTAGAAACTGACGGAATTGTCAACTAATCAAACTTCTTGCTTGGCAAGCGCGTCACCTACCTTCAACAATTCTATGATGGTAACTAAGTTGTTAAGGGTTACGAACTGTTTTATTGGTGGAAGAAACTGAACCCGACCTGTCTCATCTATCTTTTTCATTGTTTTCACCCTGTCCTGTGCTTATCTCATCTTCTTTAGGATGCAGTAGCGATTTTCTAGCCATCAGAATGAGAATTCCTCCAAATAAAATAAGGACTGTCGCCAGACCTTGTGCTCCACCATTTGGGATTGCAAGAAAATAAACCACTGCAAATATAATAGAATTGGAAGCCTGTATTGCATATTTCAGCGGCTCCCCAAGAGAGATTCTCTTAGCAATTATACCGATAACAAAGAAGATAATTGTAGGATAAATAGCAAGTAGTATAAATTGATCAATGTCGATTCCGTTATGCGTCAATACCTGACTACCTCATAGTAGTTCCGTTTTGCATTTATTTTTACCTTATCCTATCCTGCAATAATTGGGCTTAAATCACGTTATATTAGATTTATTTCAATTGCTTCCCCACTGCCAATCAAAGACCTCGCATTTTCAAAGGGCAGGCGTGCGACATCCTCTTTATGAAACGGACCGTACTTGCTCATATCTATGCCAACGAATTGTTCCATAGGTTTGAGAAACCTCACGAGTATTTGTCTAGACCGAACTTTAGATGATATTGATTCTAGAACTTTAGATCTGCCGCTAAGAGTAGCTTCAAGTACATAATCTTTTCTCTTACTCGAATCTAGTTCTGCGTCTAAAACGTACTTTTCTTCGTCGGTCAATTTAGAATAATCTGTGATCGGGGGATTCTCTGATGAGGACGTCGATCTGGTGGAAGAAGTTGATTGTTGCTGTTCGATAATCTTTTGTAGACGTCTCTCAAGCAAGAGCGTTGTTGCTTGAGAAATCAATTCTAACATCCTGTCTCTTATCACGACTTCTAATCCATCGTATGTTTGGCCTTTTAGTTTGGATATAATATTGGCAATAGTTTGATAGGTGTCCAAAGGGATAAGTTGTAAGGTAGGGAGTTGGGATTCCTTTAGCAGTAAGGTGTAAACTTCCTTGATAGCTTTTAGGCCATCCTGACTATTGATAGAGCTGCTCATACTATCCCCCCGTTTTTACTTTTCACTATCTTCATCACTTCGTAAACCTCATTTATTACTTAATCTAAAAAGTCTAGATAGATAGAACTTAAGTTCAACTTTGATAACACCTTGTTAAAATCTTTATTACCATGTAATTTTAGGATTATTATCGTGAAGACAACTGGGATTCTAATCTTGTTAATCGTTGCGATATTCATTATTGTTGTATTAGCCACATTCTTCTTTCTATTACGGTTATCGCTATTTATTTTTCCTACCTCTCTAGGTCTGGATTTTGAGAAAACTTTACCATCGTTGTTGTCGTGGAAACTCTTGTTAAATGACTTGATGTCAAACAGCTAATTCAAGTTAGTAGCGTTATCTAGTTTAGTAATACACTATAGGCTATAAAAAAGGACCATTGCAGCTGAATTCATTCATTATTTTTGTTCGGTTTTGCATCATCCTCGAACGTGCACGTGTGTATTTCAAATTATTCTACTCGACGTCTGATTCCTTCTGTATATCCATTGCTATTGGTGAGTTCTTTACTAAGTTCCTCAAGGTATCCAGATCGGTAAAGAGTCTAATCATGTCTGTATCTTCATTTTTCAATTTGGCTTTTAGAGGAATTTGGTTTCCCCCTTCAGTATCGAATACTATTAGACCCCTTCCCGCATCCAACTTCAAATCAATAGGCATTATTAACGTAGTGTCAGGCCATCCCTGCTGAATATTAATTTTATAAGATCCAAGGTCACTATTGGCGCTGCCCACTAAATACCCATCTCCGACATCTAAATCAAGGTTCAGCTTCACAATCGTACATACTATCTGGCAACATATATCATTGTCCCTCTGTTCTACGCTTAATTGTTTATCGTTTATTTTTCCATAATGAATAATAGGGAAGCGAATGGCCTAGCCACAAAGTGAACTTTAGTTTAAAACTTAATTATAGGCAATCGTTGCTTACATAGGGACATTCTGGTTGCCGTACAAGATAACGGATGGCAAAATAGAACAGGTTAGATACACCGTAGATGAAGTGATGCGGAAATTAGATGACGATAATATAAAATTCTTGGATCTACAATTCACCGGCCTTCTCGGTAGCTTCCATCACACAACTATTTCCGCAAATATATTTCGTAGGGAGGACTTTGAGGATGGACTTCCGAAGTTGGATGGATCTTCAATAAGAGGTTTTACAGCAATTCATGAATCGGATTTGATTATTCTGCCAGATCCTTCAACTTACGCTACTATTCCTTGGATCGAAAAAGACAATACTGCTAGATTAATATGCAATGTGCTGAGCGGAGGTTCAGCAAAAAAACCTTTTCCTCGCGATCCCCGAGGAATCGCTTTACGAGCAGAGGATTTTGTTCGCAAGTCTGGTTATGATGTATCCTATTGGGGACCCGAAGTGGAGTTTTTTGTTTTTGACAAATTGGAAGTAAACACTATGACACCATACCACACTCAGAATTATAATATAGTATCTAGGGAGGCACCGTGGTCGACTGTTGGGGTCGGATACCATCTAAGGCTCAAGGAAGGCTATCTTCCTAGCTCCCCTGCCGACACACTAATGGGTTACCGCAATGAATGCGTCGATATATTGAGTAATAATTTTGGCATAATCTGTGACGCCCACCACCATGAAGTAGCCACCGCTGGCCAATGTGAGATCGATATCAGATATGATGGTTTGGTAAATGCGGCGGATGGGGTCCAAAGCTATAAACACATCGTGAAGAACGTAGCTGCAAAACACGACATGATTGCGACAATGATGCCCAAGCCGATTGCTCTTGACAATGGATCTGGCATGCATGTTAACGTCAGCCTATGGAACGCTGACAGGAATGCGTTTTTTGACAAAGCCGATGCGTATGCTGAAATTTCTGAGATAGCCCGCTACTTTGGTGGTGGTATAATAGATCATGCCGACTCATTGGCTGCAATAGTTGCTCCTACTACTAATTCCTATAGGAGGTTGGTACCAGGTTACGAGGCTCCCGTATATGTAGCCTGGAGCACTGGGAATAGGTCTGCTATAATTAGAATACCAGGACACTACAGGGGAGAGAAGTTTTCGAATTTAAAGAGGATCGAATTCCGCGCCCCTGATCCCTCATGTAATCCATATTTGGCATTCTCGGCAATAGTTGCTGCAGGAATTGATGGGATCAAGAAAAAAACATCGATAGGGGATCCCGTAGATGAGGATATCTTCAAAATGGATCCTCAGAGAAGGAGGGAACTTGGTATCAGGCAGCTGCCAGCAAGTTTGAGAGAAGCCTGCGAATCTTTGGAGGCAGATAGAAACTTCCTGAAACCTATTTTTAGTGACGACACTCTAGATAGTCTTATTGAGCAGGAACTCAAAGAACATAACGAAGTTGTTGTAAGACCTCACCCCCATGAATTCTCTATGTACGCAAATGTTTAGATGGTTGGTAGGGGAGAGCCATTTCTTTTATGCGTGTGGTCGCTAGAACCGAAACGCTGGTAAATGTCCTATCTTGTATACAACCATCACGCCCCAATCGTTCCCGCAAAGCCAGAGGCAATACGAGCAAGCTCCCTTATTCCCTTAAACCTAATTTTGAACTCTTCTGATATAGTAAAGACCTCTGGTTCCTTATTTAGTCTCTTTCTAAATTTTACCTCATCAGGTCCATAAAATAGAAACTTTAAATGAAATTCCCGCCGAGCCTCGTGTTCAATGTTTAACCATATGATACTCTGTCTGTTTCCTATTGTAAAAACCTCCTGCAGAGTGTTTTCTTCCTTCGAAATAGTCAATTCGTCGCAATAACAAAATTCAGGAAGAATAACAAAGTAGAACACCGACGGGTTCCGGGAAACATATCTATCCTTAAACTCCAATGTCCCAGATTTCGTTTTAGGTTTACCAATACAAAATCGTTCATAAACCTCTCTTTGACCGGTTAGAGTATCGAACCTTAGTAACAACCTACCCTGAGTCAAGTTTCTGGATATCGAAGAGAGATTATTGGGTAATTCCATTGCCTCATTTCCCTTCGAATGCCATTCATAAAAAAGCGGCCGATAAGTCCTGTATTCTTTCGCTATACATCTCATGGAATGAAGATCAATAGCAGACAAGATGCATTCTGAAACATACGCCACTAGAATAAGTTAGCACTAGTAATTAATTTGACTTTCTATAAAAATGATATTATATCAATCAAAATTCAAGGATTCAATCTTTGTTCGTTCTTCAGACAAGGTGATATATCAAACACAAACTGCGTATTCATTTGCAAGCCAATATTTGGGATAGATTGATTAATGGTATGGTCTGAATTATTCAAATGGCCGAACACGGTGAGTTTGATCCAAAAACAAAACGGTGGTTTTGCAGTTATTGGATGTCCAAACAGGAGTGGATTGATGTACATCACTACCCTGCCACGAAGGCAACAGAGAAGGCGAACGGTAGTATAAATGAAAATCCTTGAATATCTCAATTAGAATGATTATTGTATCTCAAAGTTGGCGTCGATCCAATTTTGCTAGGACATAATTTGATGGCTAGTCTGCACCATCTCAAGACGTTGGCTATCGAACAATATCAATTAGATGCAGTCCGATTAAACAACCATCGCATTATTTTTCTATACTGGAAGAACATTAGAGTTAAGACCAAGTGCTTACTAGGAAATGGTTGGAAACCGGAGCTAATAATTACACTATAAAACATGTAATAGACTTTCACCATTTCTTCGAATTCTTTCTTGTCGCCCTTATCTCTTAGACCGTTCGCAAAAGCCATCCACGATTCAATTTCGGTTCTAATGATACTCTCTTCAAATATGAATTGATTCATTGTTCTGACTGGATTCGTTTCCCCATATAACAAAGAAGGCACCTACTTGGGGGGGCGAGGGGAATGGTATATCTCGGATGCTATTTGCCCGTTCTCTACCCAGACTTGATCTGTGCAGTTTAATAGTATAATATGATTGGTGAATCGTCATAAAGTCTATAATTCAACATCAAATGTAGGATTGATAGGAGCTTTCCACCCAAAAAGACATCTCTGGTGTATCAACTTTTGCATTCCAGTTGGGTTTTTGGCAGATAGATAGCAGGTCAAGCACCGCGAATATTGATTGAACCAGCTCTTCAAAGTATTTTCACCAGTCGCTCTGAAGACCAGTTGGTACTCCACCCTTTGGAGATTCGCTGTTGTGAAAATCAATATCGGTTATGTGCGTGGTCTTGAGATACTTACAAGTGAGGATGGTGCTTGATTTATAACCTCCTTCTCTACAAAGGACATAATAAGTAATTTATCTAGGTATTATTAACCCTCATTATCCTTTTCTTATTAGAGTGTACCTCGATAAGAATATCTCACAAATTACCTTGGCATTGTCTTATCTAAATTTTTAGTATGAAAGAATAATGCTACGAAATCCGTTGTAACATCAATGTTTTTGGCCGAATTCAGGATGAAAAACAGTGGATATTGAATAAGTTCAACATTTCGTTAAATACATTTTGTTTTTGGTTAACTGGTAGAGAAAAAAGGTTGGGCTATTTGCCGCCTCCGTTGGACGGTTCGTCGTCCGTTTGAGTAAGAATCGAACTAGTGACTTAGCCGGTCATGTTTTCCACCGGTCATGTTTCCACCGGTCATGTTTCCACCGGTCACATTATTTTGGCCTGCAGTTGATAGGAATGTGTTGAATACCTCACCAACTTCAGCTGGATATTGATCCACTATTGCATGACCAGCATCTTTGATTTGTACAAGCCAGGCACCTGGAATCTTTTCTACAATCTTTAAAGAATTGACATGCGGCTGGTACATATTATCATCTGTTCCAGTCATGACTAACGTGGGTATAGCCAGTTTCGCAAGCTCATCACAAGTACCACTCCAGTTTGGATTGTCCTCCCAATGCTTTCCTAAGTTATTCTGATCATTCGCTATTTCAGGCGGCAAACCAGGCTTCAGTTGTTGTAGTGATGTAATGTTTGCTGGAATGTCAAGAGATTCAGGATGCAGTTTGGCCCATCCTGATCCTACTGAGGCAGATACAAGCGATTTCATTTCCTCTTGAGAAATAGGAACATTATTTAGAGATTTGTTTATTACATCGGATTGCAATTTTATAAACTCAGGCGGTTTAGGTGTATGATCTTTTCCGCCACATGATGAACCAACAAGTACAAGACTGTTAACCTTATCTGGATACATCATTGTAAGCTGTTGGGCTATATATGATCCAAGAGAATATCCCATAACATCTGCTTTTGGTATTTTCAGAGCATCAAGTAAACCAGCTGTATCGTTTGCTAGTTGCTCAGGAGTGTATGGTTTGGAACCAGCTGTTGTATTTGCAATTCCACGTTGATCAAACACAATCACTGTGTGATTTGAGGAAAGAACTTTTAGAAGGGACGGATCCCAAGCATCCAGTCCATCAGAAGCGCCATTGAAAAGTATTATAGGGTCACCTTTACCAAACACTTTGTACGCAACATCAATATCTCCTACATGGACTTTTTGTAATGGAATATCTTCCGTATCTATCATACTCGTAGTATTGGAATTCATTTGGTCTTGTTCTGCCTGGCTATACGCAATTTTAGGAGTGCCAAAATAGCCATCAATACCAATTAATGAACTAGCGATAATAAGCATAGGTGCGGCTGCAATAAGGATTAAATGATCTTTCCGAATAGGTTTGTGATTTGACACGAAAGCCGATAATTTGGTAGGTCTATTAAAGGTATTGACATGGAAGCCAGAAGGACAGAAAGAGGATCTGCCGTTCTTAGATATGACAAGAGGAGTGTGGGGCCTAACTTCACAATATCAGATAGTATTGTGTGTTGCCCAATTAGATGAAATGGAAACTAGAAATTTGTAGCAAGAAAAGTAAGAAAAAGTGAATAAAAGATAAACATCCATTTGATAATTAACTACGGACACTAGACTGAACAATCTAGTTTAAATCTATAATATAACAGAATATTATAAATTTGAATGTGGTAATTGAATATGTTTCATCACTCTGTCTCAAATCTACCCTGCATTGATATTACGAAAACAGACCTACTTCTAATATACCGATTAAGAATACTTGTCCAGTATGAAAAGCTTTAGTCAAAATGCACTTCTATTCATTATCTTGACGACAGGAATATTTCTATTAAGCGCGCAAATTTTTCCCAGTACCGTAGTTGAGGGAAAAAGGCAAACTCAGGCTTCAACCACTGTATGCGATGCCAATACTGAATCATGTAGCACTACGGTTTGTACTGATGGACAACCTTGCGTGACCGCACAAACCCCTACTAAATCGGAAACAAATCCAAAACAAGATGATTCGAATAATAATGCACCAGTAGAGGAGCAGGCACCAGTAGAGGAGCAGGCACCCGTAGAGGAGCAGGCATCGACGGCTCCAGGGGAACATGATCCCTTTTTTGATGATTACGTAGACAGGGATTTTGATTAGGATCTGACTTAAGATTCCATGGTCGGAACTTGGATAGGCCTATTGCTCACGGGATGACGGGTCAGCAGTCTGACATCAACTACTTACGTGATAGAATTCGGATGAGTATTTGACCACACAGATTTGCAAGTATCTGAGGAAAAGATAATAATTCTATGAACGAATCAAAATCCCCTTCTTACTGATATTTTTATTAGTATGCTTCTTAGTGCTAAGGCAGTCATATCCTATAATATGTTCACCCTTCTCTTTCCTTTGGACGCGTATTGCCAGTAGATTTGCCACAACAAAGTTTCTTTGAGGAAGTTTGTGTCAACGTAATAGCCGCCGATAAGAAAATAAAGTTTGCTGGAATTGTTGATTCTGAAGGTAAGTTATTTTTTGGCAAACACCGGCCGAATCATAATAATAAGGAAAGAAGTTTTGTTGTTGAACCTAGTTCATTTTACATTCGCTACCTTATTCCCGCAATTCACAAAATGGAGAAGATTCCAAAACGATTCCAGGACGCAGCAGCAAGGAAAAGGATAGAAAATTCAAGCCATCCCGGACTTTTTGGCCTAGTAAACCTCTGCAATGGCTCAATTAGGCTTATCGTTATTCCAATAAATGAAGACATCAATAAAAGGTATCTTTGTATATTCATCCTAAAATAGCTCCTAGATTACATCCCCACGTCTCGAAATGAATTATCCTGCCTTGGTGCGTACTGATGTGAAAGAACAAGGATTAATCAAAGAATGTTGTCCAATTATTATAATAAATGCACGTTACGATCTAGAATGCCGCAAGCCCGTATCGAAACACAATAGGAAAACAATTAATCTGGTAACCAATATTCCGAGGCATGATTGGTAAACCCATTCTATTCGTTACAATGTTTTGTGAGGAATGAAAAAGAATCTCTAAGTAAAAGCAAGATGATTATGGTATAACTATCAAAAGCAAACAAAAACCCTTTCGTCAAAAAGATTTAAACTGCTAGTATCTAGTCCTTTTTGTTGACTCTCATTCTGAAAGGGATACCCTTCTCGACTAGTTCTGCATGCGACTCACATAATAGCATTTTGGACTTGTGAGATTTGCCTTGTTCTATTTCTACCTCAACCTCTACAGGAAAACTGCAATCTGCAGCTTCACAATCTATTTCTTCGCGTTTTAGCTCTTCGAATTGTTCCTCTTTTGGGATCAACCTTTGATTGGCATGAACTTCAAAAATATCCTTAGTCCTTCCCGCTTTTAGAATGCTCTGTATCAGTTCATTTATATCTAATCCACCGTTCTGCGACTGATAATATACCACTACCTTGTACGATCTTGTCTTTTTATTTTTCTTCTGGCTAATTCTAACTTCGAAGGAGTCATAACAAGACCGATATTTATACCCTGTACTGATTCCAGTATCATGTATTGCAACGTTTCCAATATATTGATCATTTGATGTGATTAATTAGAATATTTTTAGGAAACCTGCCAAGTTCTTATCTAGCATTTTTGAATGCACCCATCAAAAAACCTGCGAGTGTATTTTTAGGAAGGCAGTTGCCGAATAGAGTGTATAATAACCATAGAAAATAACCAGTGGGATTTAGACTTAACAAATACATTCAGATAGAACAATTGCGATGGTAGCAAGGAACAAATTAGATCGTAAAAAGTTGGCATCAATCAATCGTCGAGACATGCACTTTTTATTGAGATGTGGACAATCATAGTCTATGTGCGATGTTCCTTTCCTATAATCCCCAACTTATCTTGTTGATAGTCTTTATTTTTATGAATGGAGCTTCCCCCTCGTTCCAAGGGTCTTTTCTTACCCATTCAAACTTTCTGTGAAATCTTCGGTAGAGATCTCTAAATTCCCTCCCCTTTTCGATAATGTTTGCAGTACCCCTCACTATTACTGCCTTATTATCGACTGATGAGTTGTAAATATCGATTGCCGCTGCTATTCTATTATTAACTTTGAGATTCCTATATTTTTGAGTTTCATAATCCGTGGCAAAAAATAAAAAGTTTTTTTGATAGATATAGGTGACGGGGGCAATATGTGGTACGTCATTATGCGACGTTGAAATCCTGCATACTTCATTTTCTAAAAGGAATTTTTCCTCGCTTTTGCTAAATATTGATTTCTGCTCATTCTTTCTGTTTTTCTTCATCATTTTAGGTTTCATAGATCCGATATACTATTTATTTATGGTTTTGTTATTTTTAGTTTCTAGAAACGAGATCAGAATACACGTTGATCTTCAAACATAACTCGTATCGAAAAGATTGCAGATCCCACCTTACTATCTAATATTTCCGAAGCCGAGTAAATCAGCGCTGTCTTTTCTCAAAAGTACCAGTTGCCAGTGATCGCTTGAAAAAAAATCTATTATGAATCAGAACATATTTGGCCTCAGTTGAGGATAATTGGCGTCGTTAAATTAAATACCCAGGATCTGAGCTTCTCGCTGAGACCAAAGTATGAAAGATGATAAGATGTCCATCTCATGTGTGTGAAGGTTTATTTCTAATGAGGCCTAAGAATCGGTGAAACGTAACATGTCTTCGGTGGATGACAATAAAAATAGGGATAATAAGGTTCCCGATGCCAACAAGAGGGAGACAATTAAGGAAGTATCATTGAAGGTCTCTGAGGCGGAGCAGCGGGATGTAGGTAGGAAAATTGCACGAGTCGATCCTGAAGTGATTGAGCGACTTGATATTACAAGTGGTGACGCTCTAGAGTTATCTTCACTTGGAAAAAAGACCACCGTTCTTAGCTGGCCTGCAAGAAGTGGTGATAGAGGTAAGGGTCTAATCCGAATCGATGGTTATACAAGAAACAGACTTGACGTCGGCATCAACGATCAAATAGAAGTTAAAAAGGTTGAATCAAAGGATGCTAAAAGTATAACATTTGCTCCCACAGAACCGCTGAGAATAGTAGGAGCTGAAGAGTATCTAGCTGAATATCTAAATGGACAGTTAATGACAAAGGGGGATACAATACCTCTTAGTGTTATGGGACAGAGAGTAGACCTGGTGGTTATCTCTACGAGTCCTTCTGGCCCTATCATAGTAAATCACTCTACCAAAATTACAGTGTCCGAGGAAAGTGCAAAAGCAGTACAGGTATCAAAGGAAGGTGGAGTTCCATCCATAACCTATGAGGATATTGGAGGACTTGGAGATGCAGTAGGCCGGGTCAGAGAAATGATCGAGCTTCCTCTTCGACATCCAGAATTATTCAAGAGATTAGGTGTAGAAGCTCCCAAGGGGGTACTTCTTCACGGACCTCCTGGAACAGGAAAAACATTATTGGCAAAGGCTGTAGCTAATGAAACTAATGCTAGCTTCTACACCATAGGGGGGCCTGAGATAATGAGCAAGTACTATGGAGAATCCGAGGAAAGATTAAGGAATGTCTTCAATCAGGCTGAAAAAAATTCCCCATCAATTATTTTCATCGATGAGATTGATTCAATTGCTCCAAAAAGGGAAGAGGTGACGGGAGAAGTTGAAAGGAGAATTGTCGCACAACTCTTGTCATTGATGGACGGTATGTCTGCAAGAGGAAAAGTTGTCGTAATAGGGGCCACGAATAGAGTAAATGCTGTCGATCCAGCACTTCGACGCCCGGGGCGGTTCGATAGAGAAATAGAAATTGGCGTTCCTGATAGAAACGGAAGGCTGGAGATACTCCAGATACATACTAGAGGGATGCCACTTGCAAAGGATGTTAAACTGGAGAAGCTTGCTGATATTTCACATGGATTCGTAGGAGCTGATTTACAAGCCCTATCTAAAGAGGCAGGAATAAGAGCGTTAAGACGCGTACTACCTGAAATCGACTTGTCATCTCAAAGCATTCCAGTAGAGACTCTGAGGAAAATTATAGTTACGATGCAGGACTATTTAGATGTCATTAATGAGATGGAGCCTTCCGCGATGAGGGAGGTATTTGTTGAAGTCCCTGATGTTAAGTGGGATGACATTGGAGGACTGCTGTCGATTAAGCAAGAACTACAAGAGGCAGTGGAATGGCCGCTCAAATATCAACGGGTCTTTACGTATGCTGACGCCACTCCACCAAAGGGGATTTTACTTTATGGACCTCCTGGAACAGGCAAAACTCTGATTGCAAAGGCTGCGGCTAACGAGAGCGAAGCTAATTTTATTAGCATCAAGGGTCCGGAGTTACTCTCAAAATGGGTTGGTGAATCTGAGAAGGGCGTTAGGGAAGTATTTAGGAAGGCAAGACAAGCCGCGCCTTGCATAATTTTCTTTGATGAGATAGATGCGATAGCTCCAAGAAGAGGAGGCGAACTAGGAGGGGACTCACACATAACAGAGAGGCTGATAAGCCAACTTCTGACAGAACTCGATGGCCTTGAAATACTAACTAATGTAATTGTTATCGCTGCTACTAACAGACCTGATATCATTGACCCAGCATTGTTGAGACCAGGACGCTTTGACAGGCTACTGTATGTTCCCCCTCCAGATATGCATTCTAGATTGCAGATAATAAAGATCCATACTAAGAAGAAACCCTTAGCAGAGAACATTAGTGTGGAGCAACTAGCGAGAGAAACAGAAGGTTATACAGGCGCGGATATTGCCTCTTTAGCTTCTGCAGCTGTAATGCTTGCTCTGCGCGAACATGTATCAAGATATGAGGAACCGCAGCAAGCAGACAGCCATGTACAAGAGCTGAAAATCCAGATGAAGCATTTTGAAGAGGCTATGAAGAAGATCAGGCCATTATCAACTCAGGAGCTAGATATGTACAAGAAAATATCAGAGCTATTTGGAAAGTCAGAGATCGGTGTCGGAGGCAAGAAGGAGATTTCCGAGGCCGGCTTGGCATAGTCTCTTCGGAAACTAGAGCGATTAAGAATTTAGGCACTAATTTAAGCCAAAACTCGAATTTTAGTCTCCTCCTCTATTTTATTCATTCCAAATAACAGAAAATTTTATGTGTGTTATAATTAAACCGGGAGCGGCAAATATCTCATGACAGTCCGGGTGAGTGTCGCCTTGGCAATTGCTCGTTATTATCCTCGATATTTGATCCCAAATTATACACTAACTATTTAGTCATGTCGATCTTTAAAGCGGGACTTTTCATTTGCTAGATTCTTGATCTCAATTTTCTGGAAAATAGGTTTTATCTCTGCTATGATATGATCAGGCTCTATGTTCAAATTTGACGCATTTTTCCACGGCTGTCTTCTTAGGATAGATGTATTTTCCATTTGCAGCTGAGACCAGATCTTTTCTGAGGAGAAGGGAATAAACGGCTCCAATAATATTGCTAGACTGGACACCGCATTCACGGCCAAAAATAACGTAGTGGAGGTCTCATTCCTGTTATTTTGGGGGTGATTGCTGTTTACATTACTGTGGCTCGTATTTGACCCTTGGATCTTCCACGGCTGCTTTTTCTGGAAATACTGATTAAAATATCTTGAAAACTCGAGAACTCTTTTCAGTCCCCTATCCGTTTCGTTCCTACTCAGGAATTCTCCTACGTCCTGTGAAATCCTGCTTATTTCTTGAACAGCGTCACTATCAATCTTATCATATTTTCCTGGAGTAGGAACTCTACCGCCAAATGTTCTATAGGTAAATGATAAAGATCTGTTTATGAAATTCCCGATATTATCGATCAAATCATTATTAATCCGATCTGCAAAATCGTCCCAGTCAAAGTGAACATCTGCCTGAGTACTGGGCGTCACCAATGCAAGATAGAATCTTAAATAATCTGGGTGATTCCTTTTCAGGAAGTCACGCAAGCCAATGTACCAGTCCCTACTCTTTGATATCTTCTTGTTATAGAGCAACAAGTGGCCCCGGGTGGGCATGTAGTCCGGGAGCTTGTACTCACAGTCTATTCCCATTCTAACAGCAGGAAGAAATAGGTAATGATGATACACAATATCCTTTCCTATAAAGTGATAGATACCTGATTCATTCCAAACTTTCCGAGCATCATCTTTATCGATCTTTCTTTGGCTTTCTATATAGGTCATAAAGGTAGAGATATAAGACAAATGATTGTCGAACCACCCGTAGAATACCTTCCCCTCCGCTCCTGACTTTGGTATGGGTATACCCCAAGATATGTCCCTTGTAATGTCCCAGTCCTGAAGACCTTTTTCAATCCAATGCAGGACGTAATTTTTTACGTCGCTATTAAGGTTGTTATTATTAAGCAGCCATGCTTTTAGCCTCTCTGAAAAGGCAGAGAGTCTAAAAAAATAGTGTTTACTATTTTTTTTTATTGGTCTTCTACCGCAGATGGCACACTTTGGATTAAGTATCTCTCTGGGTATACTGCCACATTTCTCACACAGATCAGAATATTGATTTTCTGCACCACACACTGGGCATGTACCCTTTACGTACCTATCTGGTAAGAACTTCTCATCATATTCACAATAAAATTGAGTTACATCCGACGCGTAAATGTGACCTTTTTTATCAAGTTTATCAAAGACGTATTGGACAAATTTTGTGTTTTCATTTGAACTAGTTTTAGAAAAGAAATCAAAAGAAATCCCGATGGATTTAAAATCTTCGTAGTCCGCATTATTCCAAAAACCAACATAATCTGCTGGACTTTTGTTTTCTTTTTCAGCCTTAATTAATACAGGGGTTCCATAATCATCTGTGCCACATATATATGAGACTTTTTTTCCGACATGTCTGTTGTATCTTGCAAAAATATCAGCGGGCAAGTAAGTAGAAGTGATATGTCCTAGATGGATTTCTCCGTTTGCATACGGTAGAGCAGCTGTAATAACAATATCATCATAGTCGGTACTGACCTTTTCTGTCGAATCATAATTGTCTTTAACATAATGATAATCATCAGAGTCATTCTGAATTGACAAGATAATCCATCCTTTAATTCCTATTAATTTTTCTTCATAATATATGAAAGTACCGAAATCTTCACTACGTTGGAAGAGATTAACGTCAGTACCTATTGAGTATTACTGACCGGCCATAGTATGAGTGACTGAGCAAACTATTATACGAGAGATTGTAGATATTGATTACTTTCTGTGGATGATATGAGATATTCAAAATACCAAATGGTGTAGTAGTCAGATATAGTCCAATTACGACAAGAATATAGAGAAAATAAAACAGTGTTCCCATAATATGATCCTACGATTTGTGGAGCTATGTTCCTGTAGGAGGAATTTTTTTTTGTTCAACTATCGTTAATATAGACATTTTATCAGCTAATTATAGAGCATGTTATTTTCGTGGGTACATCTCTCCAATAATATAACTTGCCAATTTGCATGCCATTTTGCCTAGTTACACTTGAAACTGCCTAAATGATTTGAGCAACGCTTACAAATAGCTAAGGGGAACGATGCAGGATAAGGTTTGACTGACCTTGAACAGTTTTTGACATGATGATATGCAGATTCATTTGTCGTCTAGTGGACGGACGCCCTGGTCCTCTAACCTAACCTCTTTTAAATAGTGTGAATGAATATCTCCATCATCATAAACTTCACCTATTTTCATATAGCCTTCATCTGTGTTTCCAGCAGGGTCAGAGAAGCTGGCTAATATATCCATACGAATAGGAGATCGAGTTGGCAACAATTCTCTGATAGACATTGGAATATCGTCTTCCATCTCATCGCTTCTGTAATAAATACTCAGAGAAAAATTGCTTCTACCTATTTTCCCCAGTTCTATAACTGCGGGTTTATATTCCTCCTTCAACTCTTGCTGCAAGTCATTAGCTTCCCGAATTTTACCGAAGTTATTTTCTATTAATTTAGCCAGGTTCTGTTTGTTCTCTTCATCGAAGGGATTGCCAATTTTATTAAGAGTTTGAAGAAATGTACTTTCTAGACGCAGAATCATGTCGTAGTTTAGCCTTCGTATATATATATGAAATTAGCCATCGATTCATCAACTGTGAACTACGCGTGGGACTACGCCCCCCCTGACAGCAATATTTCTAACTTTGTCCTTCCAAAAAATATCTATGGTAACTGAATAATGGAAAATCTAATAACTCATCCAAAATATTACAATTTGAATAATGAAAAACGCCGCACTGTTCAGTTCTATAATTGCGATATTTCTAGCATATCTTGCTTTTACATATATTATACCCTATCCAACCAAGGAAACAACAGCAGCTGCACAGAGATCTATTTCATCAAATTCTGATCAGAACGATAGTGATGGAGACAATGAAAATGAATTATCGACATACTCTAACCCCGAGTTAGGGTTTAGATTAAGATATCCAAATGATTTTCTCATATCAGAAGTATCCAACACCCCTCAATCAAAGACAATAGTTTTTCAAAAAGTCCAATTTGCACCTGAAACAGGGGCTTTTCTGTCTGTAAACTCGACCAAGTGGGAAAGAGTAATTACATTAGACGAGCTCAAAAAAATTATGACTGATACCATCAGAGAGGGACCGGGAATCAGCATTCAGGATATCGACACGGTAAACATTTCAGGAGTTCCTGGATACAAAATAGTGCAAAATTATTCTAATAGTCCATATGGCAAGGACGCTACAGCCGTATTCATCGGTGCCGTACGTGATAACACGATTTATATGCTGAGCTCAATGTCAACAGATCCAGAATCTCTCCAAGAAATGATTGACTCCTTCGAATTTACAAGGTAAGCTTTCTTGTTTCTTCACTAGAAGGTGTTTCCCTTATTTGATGCAAAAATACTCTATTTATGAAATTTTATATAGATTTGATAGTCAAGATTGCCTTTTTGTTTTAGGACTGTTGTTATTATTTTAGAGGTACTTTTACCAACTATAGATGATTTTTTCTTGAAGTGACGGGTGATTGTATATCCTAGCGATGACGCGTGAGAGATAGAAAATGTTGGGCTTATATGGTCTCTTAAGACAGCGAGAAACCTTGGTAAGGTCGAGAGATTGAGATCGTACTAATTGTATCAAGTGAATCACAACAGCAGCTACTTTTATATCTAAGCATGAGATTTACCCCGTGTTGGTAACACAGGCATATTGTGTAAAATGTAAGACAAAAAGAGATATGAAAAATGAGAAACAAATAACAATGAAGAATGGAAGACA
>Ga0111538_10000688_pt1 | contig 46377 bp, 30 predicted proteins | sample SoiMethybrSBSTD1_FD_79669 | JGI IMG/M metagenome (GOLD analysis project Ga0111538, IMG submission 79669) | Bulk soil microbial communities from a Populus tree surrounding site in Tennessee, USA - Soil MetaG P. TD hybrid SBSTD1 (version 2)... | ecosystem: Environmental > Terrestrial > Soil >...
ACTGGCTCGCCGACGGCGTCGCAATCAGCGCCGCGCGCGGCGTGACGCGCGAGAACTGTTCGTAGCCGTCGTAGCGCAGCCCGCCGTTGGCCAGCAGCCACGGCGCCAGCTTGATCTCGTCCTGCAGGTAGACGGCGTTCTGGATCGACCCGCGGTGGATGTCGAACACGGGCGTCACCGGGTTCAGGTACTTGAACCCCTGGTCCTGGTGGATGTTGTCGATCAACTCCGTACCCGCCGTGAGCATCTGGCGCCCGGGCAGCGGCCGGACAAGGCGCGCCCCCACGGTCCAGCGCGAGCCGAGGACGTTGTTGCGCGCGACCAGCGCCACGCTGTCGCCGGCACCGCTGTCGAATGGGTAGTTGCCGTCGTAGGAGAACTGATCGTAGGAGCCGCGGAACGTCATCCGGTTGACGCCGAACGCGCGGTTGTATTCGAGGTCGGCCAGCGTGTGGCGATCGGTCGTCTGCTCGGGCGACTGCTGCTCGTTGAACAGCGTGCCGAACGACGCCGTCGGCACGTCGCGGCGCCGGACGCCGTAGGCGCCGGTGAACGTGAAGTTCTTCGATCGCAGCTGGCCGTAGAACTGGCCGAGCCGCTCGCCGTCGAGCCCCTCGGCGATGCCGTGGTTGGTGGTCGGCGTATCGAACGCCGGGAAATACAGGCGATTGACGCCGTCGCTCTGCTCGAAGGTGCCCGAGAGCGCGAGGTCGACGCCGTTGGCGAGCCGCTGCCCGGCGCTGGCCCGCGTCAGCACCGTGCCGAGCGTCCCCCCTTCGAGCGCCACCGACGCGCCGTCGAGCGCCGCCCCCGAACGGGTGATGACGTTGACCACGGCGAAGAACGCGCTGTCGCCGTAGATCGACGACGCCGGCCCGCGGATGATCTCGACCCGCTCGAACATCGCCGGGTCGAGGCCGAACTCGGCGCCGATTTCCGCCTGGCCGAAGACGTTGTCGTTGACGCGGTGACCGTTGATGAGCAGGAGAATCCGGCTGTTGTAGTCGCCCGGCTTGGCGAACCCGCGCGTGCCGACGAGGCTGAAGTTGCGGTCGTCGGTGACATACATGCCGCGCACCCCGCGCAGGATGTCGGCGAGCGTTTTATAGCCGTAGCGGGCGATCTCCTCGGCGGTGATGAACGACACCGACGCCGGCGCCTCGGTAACCGGCTGGATGCGTTCCGACGCGCCGAACACGCGCCCCGCGTCCATCCGCATCAATTCTTCGAGGCTCAGCTCGGGCAGCGGCTGCTGCGCCGCCGCCATGTGAGGCGCCGCAAGGAGCAGGCCGATGAGGAGTGCCGGGATGCGTGCTGTTCTGGTCATGAGCCGTCTGATGCTGCCTAGAGTCCCTGGATTCGCGTTCGTCACCTGAAACCTACCGCTGTGCCGGCGCCGCGCTGCCGTCGTGCACGCGCGCAGCGAGCACCAGCAGCTTGGAGCTGAGCTGAAGCCGCGCCCGTTTGGCGAGCTCCAGGTTGAGATCGAAGCGCATCTTGCCGTTCTCGACGAACACGTGGGCGATGCCGCCCATCCGCGCGAAGTCGTCGACGTCGCTGATCGTCAACACCGGCGCGCCCTTGATGGCGTCGACGATGCCGGCGATCTGCGCCGCCTTCAGACCCGAGATGTAGAGCAGGTGGCACGACTTCAGCGGGCCGTCGGGCGCCACGCGCTGCACCGCGATGACATGCCCGACCAGCTGGCGCCCCTTGACGCTGCGCTCGAGCGCGTCGCCGATCGGCGCGTCGCCGAGGACGCAGGCGGTGAACGGCGTCGACCCCGCGAGGACGTCGGCCGGCCACTCGGTGAACTTGGCGAAGTTGTAGATGAAGGCCGCCTTCAGCGACGGCTCGGTGACGTCCTGGGCCAGGCCGACAACTCCGGAGAGCGCGATCGCGGCGACGACGGCGGCGGCGGCGCGCCGCCATCGCATCGAGCCACGACGGGACAGGTCAGGACGCAGTATCACAGGGCGTACTCGGGAATCGAGGCGGCTGGAGAACCCGCCGCGCAATCGTCCCCGCCGGGAGCGAAATGAACGAACTTGCGCTCGTAATCGAGCGTCATGCCGAACGGAAACTGGTGGTAGGGCCACAGCACCAGCCGCGACGGGCGCAGCCGCGGCGGCAGCGCGCGCAGGATCGCTTCCTCGATCGACACGTGCGGCGTGTTCGGCGGCGTCAGCTGCACGTGCATCGTGCAGCGATCGCCGTCGAACTCCAGCCGGAACGCGCCGCTCAGCCGCCGCGCGGTGCGGTGATCGGCATAGAGCGCGTCCTTGTAGACGCCGACGTGCGAGCCATTCGGCAGCGCTTCTTTTTCGCGGCCTCGCAGCGCCAGCAGCGCCGCCGGCAGCTGGTTCGACTCGAGCGTGACGCCGTGGCGCCGGGCGACACTGCACACCTCGTCGCGATCGAGCAGCTTGACGACGTCGCCGGTCTGGTAGCGCAGCAGCGGCACCATGCACTCCGGCTCCAGCATCGTCGTCGTCATCCGGCCGAAGCCGTCAGCGTCGGCATGGGTGACCTCGATGAAGGTCCGCAGCGGGTTGAACGTGAAGAGCATCGGCAGCGCCGAGGTTTCCCCCGCGCCGCCGCCGAACAGATCGCGCGCCAGCGCCGGGTCGGCGAGCGTCGCCCGCCCGGCCGCGATCGTCGCCGGCGTCTCCCAGCACAGGTGCAGCCCGAGCTCGCCGACGCCGAACGACGACATGATGTAGCCGGCCGCTGGCTCGTTGATGTTCATGCCGAGGCTGCCGGCGAGGTAGCCGCGGAAATGCGGCCCGAAGATCTCTTCGCCGATGATGACGTTGACGCGGTACCGGTTCCAGTCGATGCCGCGCTCGCGCGCGTAGTCGGTGAAGCGCTTCATGAACAGCGGATCGCCGACCAGCAGAAGCTGCTCGTATTGATGGCCGAACGCCTCGATCAACGCCACCGCCATGTCCTCGCGGACGCTGGTGGTCGCCACCGTCATCAGGTTCGAGGAGAAGACCACCCCCATCGGCAGGCAGTTGATCGCCAGCGTTCTGCGCGTGGCGATGCCGAAGGCATTGTCGAACGCGCGATCCATGAACTCGGCGCTGGCAGACGCCTGCTTGCGGCTGATGACGCCGAACGAGAACCTGCCGCCGTGGCCCGAGCTGGTGAGCACGTCGGCGACGTCGGTCAGCCGGCCGCCGGCGCTCAACTGCTCGAGCGTGAAGCGATCGAAGGTGTTCTCCTTCGAGAGCGGCGGACAGCGGCGAACGAATGAGGCCAGGTCGCGGACGTCTCCGGCGCCGACACCGTGCTCCTCGAGCAGCGTGCGGTACGCCCGCACTTCGGCGGCGGCGCGCCGGAACTCGCTCAGCACCCGCGCCTCGGTCTCGGTTCCGAACAACCGGCTCTTCGCGATCATCGCGCTCATAGCGCCACCCCCGGCGTCTCGGCGGCGACGAGGTCGTCGCCGGGGCGGACGATCGCGTCATCCAGGCCATGCTCCGCCGGCTGCGCATCGGCGAGCCCCTCGACGAAGTCTTCCAGGGCCGGGAATCGCCCCGAGGCAATCACGTCCTCGAACTCCTGCAGATCCATCTGATAGGGCGCGACCACGCCGAAGGAGTCGTTCTCCGGCCCGATCTGGTGAAACGGAAACCCGCGCCGCGCCAGCATCCGCTGCAGCGACTTTTCCGTGGCGGCCACCCAGTTGGTCGCGCCGGCGCGCTTCGATGCCTGATACAACGCCTTGAGCAGCGTCAGGAACACGTCGTCCTGCTGGCGCCGCCGATCGCCGCGATAACCCGAGCGGCGATCGACCAGCGGCCCGGCCCCGACCGGATGGTCGCTGCGGCGCCGGCGGTAGTCGCGGCTCACCGACAGCCGGCCGACCTCGACCAGCCGCGGGTTGGCCGGGGTGAAGAAGGTTTCGGCCGGGTCGATGGCGCAGTACTCGAGAAGCGGCAGGCCGATCGCGCTCGGCCGAACGACGCGCGCGGTCCCGGCGAGCTCGCCGTGGGCGTCAATCGCGCCGACGTGGATCGCGTGGGGATCGAAGCGGTCCAGCTCCATCTGGTCGGGATAGTCCTCGGCGCGCAGAAACTTGCGCTCCACGCAGTACACCTGGTAGCGCAGCCGGTAGCTGCGCTCGAGCAGCGCCTTGCGGCCGTCGAGCGTGCATGGGCGGAAGTAATGGGGCGTCATCATCGTTGCACGCTCGCCACGTCGCGAAGCGCGACCACCAGGCGTCCGCACTCCACCTCGAGCCGCATCCACGCCGCATCGATGACGATCGGATCGACGCTGCCGCGCGCGGCCATCAACTCGAGCGCCGACGCGCACTCGGACGCCGGCATCGCCGACATGTTGGCGGCCGATCCCTTGAGCGCGTGGGCGGCGATGCGCAGCGCCTTCGAATCGCGCGTCTCGACCGCCGCCTTGATGGCCGCCAGCCGCGCCGGCAGATCGGCCAGGAACAGGACGACGATCTCGCCGACCAGGTCGTCGTCGCCGAGCCGGCGCCGCAGTTCGTCCCACACGATCGGCGGCACCGCGGCCGTGGCCCTCGGCTCGGGGCGCATCCGCCCCGCGGTCGCCAGCGGCATTTCGACCGCCGCATAGAGCGTCCGCTGATCGATCGGCTTCGACAGGTAGCCGTCCATGCCCGAGGCGAGATAGCGCTCGCGATCTCCCGCCATCGCATGCGCGGTCATCGCGACGATGCGGGTGTGCCGGCCGTCGGCGGCCTCGCGCTCGCGGATCGCGAGCGTCGCCTCGATGCCGCCCATCTCGGGCATCTGGATGTCCATCAGCACGACGTCGTAGTTCGTCTTCTCGAGGGCGGCGAGCGCCTCGACGCCGTTGTTGGCGACGTCGACGACATGGCCGCGCCGCGTCAGCAGGCCGACGGCGACGCGCTGGTTGACCAGGTTGTCCTCGGCGAGCAGGATGCGCGCGCGCTGCGACGGCTGCTGATCGATGGCTTCGGCAGCGGCTCGCTGCTCGTCGCGGCGCGGCGCGTGCGCCAGCAGCGTGTCGCACATCGCGACGTAGAGATCGGCCTGGCGGATCGGCTTGGTCAGGTAAGCGCTGATGCCGAGCTCGCGGCAGCGCGTCGAGTCGCCGAACTGGCCGGACGAGGTCAGCATCATGATCGTCGCCCCCCCGAGATCGGGCTGCGACGCCATCTGCTCGGCGACCGTGAAGCCGTCCATCTCGGGCATGTTCGCGTCGAGCAGCACCAGCGAGAACGGCATGCCGCGCCGTGAGGCGTCGGCCAGCGCCTCCAGCGCCGCCGCGCCGCTCTCGACCGCCACCGGCTTCATCCGCCAACGCGTGAGGATCTCGTTGAAGATGCGGCGGTTGACGTCGTTGTCATCGACGATCAGCACCGGCAGGCCGACGAGGATCGGGTCGTAGCTGCGCGACGGCAGATCCGCGACCGAGAAGGTCGACGTGAACTGGAAGGTGCTGCCGTGGCCCGGCTCGCTGTCCACCCAGATCCGGCCGCCCATCAGGCGCACCAGGGTCGAGGAAATCGTCAGGCCGAGGCCGGTGCCGCCGAAGCGGCGCGTCGTCGAGCCGTCGGCCTGGCTGAACGCCTCGAAGATCGTCGAGTGCTTTTCCCGGGGGATGCCGATGCCGGTGTCGGTGACCGAGAAGCGCAGCTGCACGCGATCGCGCAAGTGCTCGTCGCAATGCACCTGCACCAGCACGTGCCCGTGCTCGGTGAACTTGATCGCGTTGCCGACCAGGTTGGCGATCACCTGGCCGATGCGCCCGGGGTCGCCGGTGATCCCGGCCGGCACGTCGGCGGCGACGTCGGCGATGAGCTCCAGCCCCTTCTTGTGGGCGAGGAGGGCGAGCGGCTTCATCGTGTCTTCGACCAGCTCGCCGACCGAGAACGGAATCGATTCGAGCTCCAGCTTCTGCGATTCGATCTTGGAGAAGTCGAGGATGTCGTTGAGCAGCGACAGCAGCGAGGCGGCCGAGAACTTGACCGTCTCGAGGCACTCGCGCTGCTCCCCGGTCAGCGGCGAATCGAGCGCCAGCTCGGTCATGCCGATGATGCCGTTCATCGGCGTCCGGATCTCGTGGCTCATGTTGGCGAGGAACTCGCTCTTCGCCCGGCTGCCTTCCATCGCCTTGTCGCGGGCCGTCAGCAGCTCCGCGTTGGCGGTCCGCAGGTCGGTGGTGCGGGTTTCGACGATCCGCTCGAGCGCGTCCTGCTGATCGAGCAGCCGCCGGTCGCGCCGCTGGATCTCGGAGAGCATCTCGTTGAAGTGATCGATCAGGACGCCGACCTCGTCCTGCCCGCTCTTCTCGGCGCGGATGTCGTAGTTGCGGTCGCGCGAGACGGTGCGGGTGACGTCGGTGAGCCGCAGAATCGGGCTCGAGATCAGCCGCTGCAGCCGCGACGACAGGACGAAGGCAATCGCCACGGCGCCGAACAGCACGACGGCGATGATGCTGATCAGCCGGCGCTGCCGGTCCTGCAGCTCGGCGAGGCCCGATTCGATGTAGACGCCGCCGATCAGCTCGCCGTCCAGCAGGATCGGCCGGACTACGCGCAGCGAGTCGGCGTCGTAGGTGAAGACCGGCTGCGGCGTGCGCACGAGGCCGGGATCGATGCGGGTCAGGATCGACTGGCTCTGCGTCTCGCGCCGGCGGTCGAAGCGCGCGAACACCGCGCCGTTGCGCAGGATGGCGGCCATCCGCACGTTCGGGTTCACGGCCACCGCGCCGAGGCTTTCGGTCGCCGCCTTCGCGTCGCTGAACGAGACCGCCGCCGTGCTGGTCGCGCCCACCACGTCGGCGAGCATGCCGATGTCGCGCGTCAGCCCGGTGCGCGCCGTCGTGCTGTCATAGGCGACCAGCGCCAGGCAGGCCAGCAGCAGCGCCGTGCTGCTGACGCCCATGATGACGACGATGATCTTGCGGGCGAGCGAGAGGTTCCGCACCCAGTGCTGTGCGCGGACGGCAAGAGCGTGCATCGAGCTTATGACCCGCTTCCAGCGAGAAGTCGTTACGGGAGAGTCGTCATCACAAACAGCCGGGCTGTCGCCATCGAGCCGGTCGGACGACGAGGACAACCGGCGACAGCCAATTGGCAAACCCGGTACCGCTGTTAACCCTATGAATTGGTGTGAAATGAGCGCTCTGGTGTGCCGCTGGCGCACAGTCGCGCCGGGCACAGCCGCACAGTGCGCAGTAGCGCACACGGAGGCACCCGCGTCGCGCGCGGTGCAGGCGGCTACGCTCGGGGGGATGCGCGCCTCACGGCGCCGCAGCCCGGAGCGCGTTCAGCGGTCAGTACGAGTCGAACAGCTGCTGAATCGCGGCCGGGTCTTGCGTGCGCGTCAGCGCCAGCATCATCAGGATCCGCGCTTTGGTGGGCAGGAGGTGCTTCACGGCGATCACCGGCGGCGCCGCCGGCGCCGGGCCGCCCGGCGTGGAGTCGACCTGCGAGCCTGAGGGAAACGTCGCCGCGACAATCACGCCCTTGCGCCGCAGCGACTCGTAGTACTTGTCCTCCTCGGGCGCGAAGCCGGTGGTCGCGACGATCACCGCCTTCGCCTCGGGGTCGGCGACGCCCTGCGCGCCCGAGTACGAGTAGCTGATGCCGACGCGCGGCAGCGTCTCGAGCGCGGCGACGTCGAAGTCGCTCGCCAGCGTGTGCTTCTTCACCGGCTGGTAGAAGAATTCGACGCCGCCGGTCGCCACCGTGCCGAGCGTGCCCATCTCCGCGCCGTCGAAGCCGCCGCCGCGCGCGTAGATCTTGGTGACGTCGCGCGCCGAGATGATGCGATCGTCCATCACCGCCGTCACCCCCTTGCCCCGCGACTCCGGCGCCGCGGCGACGCGGATCGCCGACAGCAGGTTGATCGGCCCGTCCGGGCTGATGCCGGTGGGCGGACGCTGCGCCCCGACCACGACCACCGGGCGGTCCGACTTCACCGTCAAGTACAGGAAGAACGCCGTCTCTTCGAGCCGCGCCGTCCCGTGCGTGACGACGATGCCCGCCAGGTCGGGACGCTCCTTGAAGAGCGCGTTGATCCGCTGCGCCAGCCGCAGCCAGTGCGCCGGCGTGACGCTGGGGCTCGGGAGGTTCGAGAACTGCTCGGTCTCGACCTCCGCATAGCGCTGCACGTTCGGGATCAGCGAGACGATGTCGTTGACGCTCTTCTTGATCTCGTAGCTGCCGAGCGTGCCCGGCTCGCGCTGCTCGCCGGCGATCGTGCCGCCGGTGGCGACGACGCGGACTCTGGGCAGCGCGCGTGCCGGCTGCGCCGCCGCGGCGGCGCCGGGGACGGCGCATAAGAGAATCACAACGGCGAGACGCGGCGCGCGAGCGTGGTGTGGCATATTTCGCGCGGATTATACGGCGGCTGAAAGAAGAGCCGGCGATCGACTTATACTCGCGGGCAGCGCGCTCAACGCCCGACCCAAGCGATCGCACGCCGATGCCGAAGCTGGCTGCACTCTTTCTCTGTCTGCTTTTTCTGCCTGCATCAACCGCAGCGCTGCCCGCTGGCGCGATCCCCACCGGTCCACAACCCGGCGCGGGCCGCGTCATCGCCACCATCACCACGCTGCAGGGCAGCGTGCACATGTCGGGCGTCGAGGTCGAGCTCCGCACGGCGCCCGACGGACAGCTGCTGGCAAAAACGACGACCGACGGCGCCGGCCAGGTGATGTTTCCCGATGTCCCGGCCGGGCGGTACACCATCAAGGCGACGCGTCCGGGCTTCGTGTCCACTGATTCGGCGGCGTTCGAGGTGCGCGCCGACGAAGGCGCCCAGGTGCTGCTCGATATCGACCTCACCTTCGTCATGCCCGACGTCGAAGTGCGGGCGGCGAGCCCGTCGCCGACCGACAGCGTGCAGCCGGTGTCGATGAGCGACATGCTCGCCGGCTCGGTCTTCGATCTGGCGCCGATTGAAGGCGACGATTTCCAGAGCCTGCTGCTGCTCCTGCCCGGCGTCGTGCGCGGACCCGACGGCCGCCTGCGCATCAAGGGCGGCCAGCCGAGCCAGGGCGCGCTGCAGATCAGCAGCGCCAGCCTGAACGATCCCTCGTCCGGCGACTTCGATCTCGAGCTGCCGGGTCAGAGCGTCGAGTCGGTCGAGGTGCTCGCCAACCCGTTCGCCGCCGAGTACGGCCGCTTCTCGACGAGCATCACCCAGGTGCGCACGCGCCGCGGCACCAACGACTGGGAAGTGAAGCAGGGCAACTTCGTGCCGCGATTCAGGGGCCTCTTTCGCGGCGTGCGGGGATTCGAGCCGCGCTTCTCGGTGCGCGGCCCGCTGAAGCGCGACCGCGCGTTCCTCGCGCAGGACTTCCAGTTCCGCTACGTCGCGACGCCGGTGAAAAGCCTCCCCGACGAACCCGAGATTGCGCTCAAGAGCTTCGATTCGTTCACCCGCGTCGACACCGTCGTCTCCACGCGCCACACGCTCGGCGGCGGGTTCATCTTCTTTCCGCGCGAGATCGCCCGCGCGACGATGAACACCTTCCGGCCGCCGGAGGTGACGCCCGACTTCAACCAGAGCGGCTGGTCGACCGGGATGGTCGATCGGCTGGCGCTGGAGTCCGACGCGGTGCTGGAGACGACGCTGTCGGCGCGGCGGTTCGAGATCAACGTCAACGCCGACACCACCTCGCCGATGGTGTTCGCGCCGCAGACCGCGTCCGGCACCTTCTTCAACGATCAGGAGCGCGAGGTCAACAGCCTGCAGTGGGTGGAAGCGCTGAGCCTGTCGCGCGAGTGGCGGGGCCAGCACGTGTTCAAGTTCGGCGTCGACGTGCAGCGCTCGGTCTTCACCGGCTTCAGCACCAGCCGCCCGGTCGAGATCCGGCGGCTCGACGGCTCGCTCGCGGAGCGGACGCTGTTTGGCGATCGCACCACCCAGGATGTCGGCGGCGTCGAGACCGCCGTGTTCGGGCAGGATCGATGGCGCCTCGGATCGCGGATGGCGTTCGAGCTGGGGCTGCGGCTCGACCGCGACGCGATCGTCGAGCGGATCAACTGGTCGCCGCGCGCCGGCGTGTCGATTGGCGTCGCCCCGGAGGGGCGCGCCATCCTGCGCGGCGGCTACGGCAAGTTCGTGCAGCGGACGCCGCTCAACGTCGAGGCGTTTCCCTCGTTCGAGCGGCGGACGGTGACACGGTTCACGCCCGGCGGCGCGCTGCTGCGCGCGGTCACCTACACCAACCTCCTCGATCCGGATCTGCGCACGCCCGAAGCCGGCGTCGCCAACGTCGAGTGGAACCAGCGGTTCGGGCGGCGTGTGCTGTTCAAGCTCGAGTTCATGGACCGCCACGGCTCGCACGAGTTCACCGTGGTTCCGGTTCCAGACGCGGGTCAGCTCCGCCTCGACTCGATCGGCACCTCTCGCTACCGGGAGCTCGAGGCGACGACGCGGTACCTCTCCGGGCGGCGCGACCTGACCCTGTCGTACGTCTGGGCCAAGGGCACCGCCGACCTGAACCACTACGATCAGTTCTTCGGCAACTTCCGCGATCCGATCGTGCGCGCCAACGAGAACAACCTGATCCCGACCGATGTCCGGCACCGGCTGCTGCTGCGCGGGACCGTCGGGCTGCCGGGGAAATGGGACTTCGCGCCGATCCTCGAGCTGCGCTCGGGGTTTCCGTGGTCGGCGATCGACGAGTTCCACGATTTCGTCGGCGCGCGCAACCGCACCGGCCGCCTGCCCGTGGTGCGGACGCTGGACTTCTCGCTCGCGCGGCCGTGGCGGGTGAAGAAGTACCGCATCCGCGCCGGCATCAAGGTGTACAACGCCTTCGGCAGCTCCGCCGATCGCGACGTGCAGAACAACCTGACGTCACCCGACTACGGCCGCTTCTTCAACCCGATCGAGCGTTCCATCGGGTTCGTCCTCGGATCAGAAAGGTAAAAGAGACTCTGAGCCTCAGTGCTTAGCGAAGCGCCCCACACCGAGCGCCCACGCGGCACCGACCGCGAGCGGCGCGGCGACGAGGCTGATGAGGACCCCGAGCCCGACCTCGGTGCGCAGCTGGCCCGGCGGCAGCAGCGCGTCGTTGATGAAGAGGGCGATGCTGAAGCCGATCGCGGCCGTGAGGCCGATGACGATGAGATCGCGCCAGCCGATGGCGCTCGGCAGCCGCAGCCCCGCGGCGAGCGCGGCGGCGACCGCGATCAGGATGCCGATCGGCTTGCCGACGATCACGGCGATCGGCACCCCCCAGCTGCCGGCCTCGAACGCGTTCAGCCGGACGCCGGCGTTGACCAGGCCGAAGAAGAACAGCGTCACCTGCACCGGGTACTTCCACACCAGCTCGAACTGGCTGAGCGCGTCGCGCGCCGTCGGCCGCGCGTCGACGAAGAAGCCCGGGTCGCGCGCCGCATGCGGCATGAACGGCATGATCGGCACGAGCGCGAGCGCCGGATACAGGCCGCTCAGATAGAGCGCCGCCCATGAGATGCTGCCACCGCCGAGCATGTAGATCCAGAAGCTCCGATAGCGCAAGCGGCGCACGCCGTAGGCCACCATCAACGCGGCGGCCATGATCATCGCGCCGAGCGGCAGGTTGAGGTCGCGGGCCGGATGCAGCACGGCGGCCGCGAGGAAGGCGAGCGCGTCCGAGGCGATCCCGAGCAGCAGCAGAAACGGGATCGCCGGATGGATCTTGAAGATGACGCGGGCGACGAAGTAGGTCACCGCCAGGTCGGTCGCGAAGGTGACCGGCCAGCCGACGGCGAGCATCGGCTCTTCCAGCGCTTCGACCGCGCGGACGTGGACGAGCGCCGGGACCATCGTGGCGCCGATCGCCACGACCACCGGCAGCAGCGCGCGCCGCCATGGATGCAGCACGCCGTTGGGCGCCGTCGCTTCGACGACCTCCTTGGTCATCAACGCGAAGAAGAAGACCATGGCGACGCTGTTGACCGCGAAGGCGATCGCGAACGTGAAACGGTAGTAGCTCTCGGGGTCGGTGTTCGCCCAGACGAGCGCGATCGCCGCGCCGAGCGGCAGCAGGAGCAGGTGCTCGACGGCGAACTGGGAGAGCCGGGGGACGTTGTAGCGCCAGCGCCGGATGCGGCGCCGGACCGGCCCGTGCGACGGGGCAGGCACGACGCCCAGCCCCTCGATGCCGGGGCTGTCGTCAGCGTCCGATCCGTCGGCGGGATGCTTCGCCATGTATCACTGCCGCCCGGCCGGCGATTCCTGCGCGCCGGCGTCGACCGCTGACCATCGATCCGCCTCCGGCATCGTCGCGCCGGGCTTCGACTGGCGGTGGATGACGCCGGCGTCCACGGTCCGGCCGGTGCGCGAGATCGTTTGAAAGAACATCTCCGAGCCCGCCACCTCGATGGCCATGAAGCTCAGGTCCTGGTCGAACGACGCGGCGGTCTCCTCGGTCGGCGCCATGTTGCCCTTGCGCAGCTGGCCGGCAGAGCCCGAGACGAAGTAGTACATGCCTTTTTGTGGTTTGATGCGCTCGTACACGTGATCGTGCCCGGAAAAGACGACGTTGACGCCGTACTTCACGAACAGCGGCTCGAGCAGCACCCGCAACTCGACCGACGCGCCGTGGCGCTCGGCGTTCGAATACAAGGGATGATGGAAGTAGGGGATCTTCCAGTCCTCTCGCGCGTCGCGCAGCGTCGACTCGACCCAGTCGAGCTGCTTCTTGTCCATCAGGTTGCTGTCGAGGGCGAGAAAGCGGATGTTGGCGCGCGTGTAGGTGTAGTAACGCTGCCCGTTCATGTTGTAGAGGCGGTAGTTCACCTGCTCCGGCCGATCGTGGTTGCCGATCGAGGCCTGGAACTTCACGCCGGCGTTGAGCAGCGGCGCGTAGGGGGTCTCGAATTTCCTGACGTAATCGGCCGGCGACTGTCCGCCGTACATGTTGTCGCCGAGCATGATCACGAGATCGAACGGGAAGGTGGCGTGAAGCTTGGCCATCTGTTCCGCCATCTCGTACTGCGCCCGATCGCCGGTGCCGTTGTCGCCCATCGCCGCGAATTTCAGCGTGCCCGGCCGGTTGGGCAGCGCCGGCGCCTGCGCGAGGAGGGCCGCGGACGCGACCGCGGCGGCGACGAGAGGCGTCAAATAGAGACGGCGCGCTGGAGAGGCCACGGGGACAGGATTCACGATACACCGAAAGGCAGGAATCATTGGCAGGCGCGGCAAAAATGCTGACCGGCAGGTTTGCGGCAATTTTATTTTTTTGTCTCGCCGGCGCGAACGCCACCTTGGCGCAGGAGCCGGCCTCGCGCGCCGAGGCCGACCGCCAGCGCCGCGAGGAGAAGAGCCGGAACGTCGAGCCGTACAAGCCTGGCGGCTTCGAGCGGGCGATGCACTTCGCCGAGGAGAAGGCGATCTTCATCCTCGGCCGCGAAGGGCTGTACCCCAAGCTCGGATCGCTGACCACCGGCAGCGGCTTCGCCTACGGCGCCGGCTTCCGCGATCGCGACCTGTTCGACAACAAGGGGATGATCGATCTGTGGGCCGCGACCAGTACCAGGGGCTACTGGGCGACCGAAGCGCGGCTGACGTTCCCCAGGCTCGCGCACCGCCGCCTGCTCGTCGAAACCTGGGCGGCCCATCGCGAGTACCCGCAGGAGCATTTCTTCGGCATCGGCCCCGACTCGTCACGGTCGAACGTTACCAGCTACGCCATCCGCTCCAATCTTTTCGGCGGGCGCGCCGGCGTCCGGCCGTTCAGCATCCTGCTCGCCGGCGGCGGCCTCGAGTACCTGAACCCGCGGCTCGGCTCCGGCGAGAACGCCGAGGTCCCTTCGATCGAGGACGTCTTCAATCCGATCACGGCGCCGGGGCTCGGCGAGTCGGTGGACTACCTGCGCACGACGGGGTTCGTGGAGGTGGACTATCGGCAGCCGACCAACGCCCGCAAGGGCGGCTGGTATCGGTTCGACCTGTCGCATTTCGACGATCGCACCACCGGCCGGTATTCGGTCACGCGCTTCAACACCGATCTGCGCCAGTTCGTCGGCTTCCTCGCCGGCCGGCGCGTGATTGCCACCCGCCTGTTCGTCTCGACCTCGGAAACGGGCCCGGGCGAGGTGATGCCGTTCTACGCGATGCCCACGCTCGGCGGCAACGACACGCTGCGCGGGTTCCGCGAATACCGCTTCCGCGGGCCGCACGCCATCCTCGGGCAGGCGGAGTACCGCTGGGAGATCTGGAGCGGCCTCGATGGAGCGCTCTTCTACGACGCCGGCAAGGTGGCCAGCCGCCGGGCCGATCTGAACTTCAAGGACCTCGAATCGGACTACGGGTTCGGGTTCCGCTTCAACACCGACAACGCGATCATCTTTCGCGTCGATGCCGGCTTCGGGAGCAGCGATGGCAAGCACCTCTATATCGTCTTCGGCGGCGTGTTCTAGCGGCCACGTGCTCGGCTGCGGCGCGGCGATTGCGCTCGCGCTCGTCGTCGCGGCCGGACCCGGCGTGCGGTCGGCGGCGCCCCGCTTCTATCCCGACGATCCGATCTGGTCCGATGACGACCGCGCGTTCGACGCGTCCGAGGTGGTGCCGATCGAAGACACCAACGGCTACGACTTCGTCGTCAACACGTTCACCTCGCCCGGCGAGCGGCGCGATGTGCGCGCGATGAACGTGAACACCGTCGACGAAGTGCCCGACTCGAGCTGGTTCACCAACCGGATCGGCCGGTTCGGGCCTGCCTTTACCGCCGCGGAGGCCGTGCGCGGTCCCGACACCCTCGCCGGCGTGTCGCTTCAGGGCTGGGTGGTGTCGGGCGGCAAGAGCACCGGCGTGCAGCCCGGTTTCCGCATGACCGACCCGTCGGGCCAGCTGTACCAGATCGAGATCGACCCGCCGTCGAATCCCGAGCTGGCCAGCGCCGCCGAGATCATCGGCACGGCGTTCTACCACGCGATCGGCTACAACACGGTCGACGTCTATCTGGCCGATCTCGATCGCTCGGCGCTGACGATCTCGGAGCGCGCGACCATCCGCGATCCGCTGAACGGCAAGCGCCGCCCGCTGAAGCGATCGGATCTCGACCTGGTCTTCGAGCGCGCGGCGCGGCGGCCCGACGGCCGCTACCGCGTCCTGGTGTCCCGCTTCGCACCGGGCAAGCCGCTCGGCAATTTCCGTTACTACGGCAGACGGCCTGACGATCCGAACGACATCGTGCCGCACGAGCATCGCCGCGAGCTGCGCGGCGCCAGGGTGTTCGGCGCATGGCTGAATCACGACGACTCGCGCGGCATCAACAGCCTCGACATGCTCGAAACCTCGGGCGGCGGGCGCGGGTGGATCAAGCACTACATGTTCGACTTCGGTTCGATTCTCGGCAGCGGCACCATCTACGCGCAGCGCCATCGACCGGGCAACGAGTACATCTTCGAGCAGAAGCCCGGCTGGCTGACGCTCACCACGCTCGGCGCCTACGTGAGGCCGTGGCAGCGCATCGACTACCCGGAGGTGCCGCGCTCGATCGGCCGCTTCGAGTCGAACGCGTTCGACCCGCTGAAGTGGAAGCCGGAGTATCCGAACCCCGCGTTCGAGAACATGCGCCCCGACGATGCGTTCTGGGCGGCGCGGATCGTGTCGCGCTTCACCGACGAGATGATCGGCGCCATCGTCAAGAAGGCGCAGTACTCCGATCCGCGCGCGACCGAGTTCATGACGGCGGCATTGATCGAGCGCCGCGACAAGGTCGTCGCCGCATGGCTCAACGAGGTCGCGCCGATCATCCAGCCGAGCATCTCGTCGGACGGCATCATCACGTTCACCAACGCCGCCATCACCGCGGGCGCGGCCGCGCCGGGCGGCAGCTACCAGTTGCAGTGGTTCCGGTTCGACAACGCCACATCGGCGCGGACGGCCGTCGGCGGCCGCCAGACCACGCCCGACGTGTCCGCACGCGTGCCTGCAGACCTTCTGGCCGCGAGCGAGTTCGTTGGCATCGAGATTTCAGCGGCTCATCCCCGGCATCCCGGCTGGGCGCGGCCGTCGACTTTTTACTTCCGCCGCGCGGAAGGTGGGTGGACGCTGGTCGGCGTCGAGCGCGGGTGATCACCGGGGGCTGGGGGCTTGGGGCTGGCTGAATACGGCCCGTAGCGCAGCCCTTCAGCGCTGCCTTGTAGAACATGCGTAGGGCAGCCCTTCAGGGCTGCCTTGTAGAAGAGAGCTGATCATGTTTTTCCGAATGGCGATCGTCCTTTCCGTGCTGATGACCACCGCTCCGGCCGCACAATCTCCGACCGACGACGCCGCGGTTCGCGCCGTCGTCGCGCGCTACGTCAACGCCCGCGAGCTGCGGGACGCCGCGGCCATCGAGGCGCTGTTCACGCGCGACGCCGATCAGCTCACCACCTCCGGCGAGTGGCGCCGCGGCCGCGACGCGATCGTCCCCGGCACGCTGGAGTCGTCGCGCCGCAATCCCGGGACGCGGCAGATCAGGATCGACACCATCCGCTTTCTCACCACGGACGTCGCCATCGTCGACGGTCCGTACGACATCAGCGTCGCTGGCGCGACGCCGCGCCCGATGCGGACGACGATCGTCGTGAAGCGTGAAGCCGACGCATGGCGCATCGCCGCGATCAGGAACATGGTGCCCACGAGATAGGGGCTGGAGGCTTGGGGCTGGGGGCTGGCCGATCGCGTACTGAGAACGGGCAACTACCCCACATGAACACGCGGACGTCGCAATGGGTCGGGCTCTGACTTCCTGAGCACTTCCCGTGTGACGGGCGCAGTGTCTCCCTCTCCGAAGGCCAGAAACTTCAGCACATAGGTGATCGGGTTCCCCTCGGTCCACCCGAAGTAGACGTGCGGCAGGTGGCCGGTGAGGTCGCGGATGTGCATCAGCAGAGCGGCAATCGCGTTCGGAATCGCCGGGCTCTGGCAGCGCAGCACGCGATACGGACCGACCTGGACCCCTTCGACTTTCAGCACCTCGGTGAACTGCGAGGCGTCGCCGGGCCGAACCTCGAGGAACAGCACCGAGCTGTCCAGCGTCAGGTGATGCGAGCTGCGCGCCTCGCGCACCTTGTCGTCGTACTCCCGCACCGACCCATCGTCCGGCCGGTTGGCGATGATGCGGATCGATTCGCTGCGGTCCGCTTCCTCGATGAACCTGGTCGCGTTCTCGTCGAGCACGAAGCCGTGGGCGCGCAGCTCGGTCGAGCGCAGCGTCCTCGACACCAATGACGAGATGACGATGCCGAGGATGAACAGGAGCGCGATCTTCAGCCCCTCCGGACGCTCCAGCATGTTGGTGATGGTGGTGTAGAAGAAGACGGCGGCGATGGCGAAGAACGGCGCCCAGCGCGCCACCTGACGCCAGGCGCTGATCGCCACGGCCAGCGCCGCCGAGCTCATCAACACCAGGACGCCGGTGGCATAGGCGCCGCCCTGCGCTTCGACGTCGGCGCGGAACACCAGCGTGACGATGATGTTGATGCCGGTGATGATGATGACCAGCGGCCGGTTGGCGCGCGCCCATTCCGGCGCCATCCCGTACTGCGGGAGATAGCGCGGCACCAGGTTGAGCAGGCCGGCGAGCGCCGACGCGCCCGCAAACCAGAGGATCGCGATCGTGCTCGCATCGTAGACCGTGCCGAAGACGTGCCCGAGCCGCTCGTGCGCGAGATACGCGAGGGCGCGGCCATCGGCCTCGGCGCCCGGTTGAAACGCCGCCGGCGGCACCAGGACCGCGGTGACGAAGCTGCTGCCGAGCAGCATCACGCTCATGATCAGCGCCGCCGTGCCCAGCAGCTTCTTGGTGTTCCGGATCCGCCCGGCCGGCGCTTCCTCCGTGTCGCCTACGTCGCCGCGCACCAGCGGCATCACCGCGACGCCGGTCTCGAACCCCGACAGCCCGAGCGCGAGCTTGGGGAAGAGCAGCAGCGCCATCGCCGTCATCATCAGCGGGTGGCCATGCTGCTGGCGCAGCGATCCCTCCCACGTGCGCAGCGTCTCCGGGTGCGCCGCGATCGCCTGCAGGCCATTGACGATCAGCGCGATGTTGAGGACGAGGTAGATCGCGACCAGCACGACCGCCACCGTGATCGCGTCGCGGAATCCCTGCAGAAAGATCGCGCCCAGCACCAGCAGCAGCAGGATCGTGACCGGCACGGGATGCTGCATCCATTCCGGCGCCAGCGGGTTCTCGATCAAATGCGCGGCCGCGTCGGCGGCCGAGAGCGTGATGGTGATGACGAAGCTGGTGGCGGCGAACCCGAGCAGGCACAGCACGACGACCTTGCCCTTCCACCGCGGAAAGAGCTTCTCGAGCATGAGGATGCTCCCCTGGCCGTAGGGGCTCATCTCGGCGACGCGGTTGTACATCGGCAGCGCGCCGAAGAGCGTCAGCAGCACGAGCACCAGCGTCGCAACCGGCGAGAGCGTGCCGGCGGCGATGAAGGCGATGCCTGGCTGATAGGCGAGCGTCGAGAAGTAGTCGACGCCCGTCAGGCACATCACCTTCCACCACGCGGCGGTGTGGACCGGCCGGACCGCGGGTCCGGCCGAGCGTTCATAGCCTTCGTAGAGCCAGTCGTGGACGCGCCGCGAGGAAGGCAAGCCGGGCCACAGGGAATCCTTGAGCACGCGTGGAGTGTATCAGCGGTGCCGTCACACCCACGCCACCGATCAACCCACCTGACCTATCCGACCTACCCAACAACCCACCTGACCTATCCGACCTACCCCACCAACCCACCTGACCTACGCGACCCACCCGACCACGAGGCGAGCGCTCGATTCAGGCGAGCCGCTTCAGGAACCATTCGCGCGCGAGGCGCGACACCTCGTCGAGCGTCCCCGGCTCCTCGAAAAGATGGGTTGCGCCGGGCACGATCTCGATCTGCTTCTCCGACCGCAGGCGCGCGTAGGCGTCGCGATTCAGCTGGATCACGACATCGTCGCGCCCGCCGACGATGAGCAGCGTCGGCGCGACGACGCGCTCCAGCGCGTCTCCGGCGAGATCCGGACGGCCGCCGCGCGACACCACCGCGCCGACCGCCGCCGGCCGCTCCGCCGCGGCGATCAGCGCCGCCGCCGCGCCCGTGCTCGCGCCGAACACGCCCAGCGGCAGCGACGCGGTCGGCTGCGCCATCCGCGCCCAGTCGACGGCCGCGATCACCCGCTCGCCGAGCAGCGGGATGTCGAAGCGGAACTCTGCCGTGATGACGTCGACGCGCTCTTCGCGCTCGGTGAGCAGGTCGAGCATCAGCGTCCCCAGCCGTCCGCGCTGCAGCGCATCGGCGACGGCACGGTTGCGCGAGCTGTGGCGGCTGCTGCCGCTGCCGTGCGCGAACACGACCAGCCCAACCGCTTCAGCCGGCAGGCTGAGGTCGCCGTTGAGCATGGCGCCGGCGGCTTCGATTCGTACGGGCAGCGGGGCAACGGATTCGCTTTGTACGGGCATCAGCGCTCTCCCGCCGGAGTTGCATTGCAAAGTCAATGCGAACAACTGGTCCAACACTTGCGAATGCTTCCGGGTCCAGGCCGGAGGATTGCGATGAACCCCTACCAGTCGAGCCAGGGCGGCGCCTCGGTGAGGCTGTTCGCCGACCGCCGCGAGGCCGGAAAAGAGCTGGCGTCGCGTCTTCGCAAATACGGGGGCCGCGGCGATACGGTTGTCCTGGCCTTGCCGCGCGGCGGCGTCCCCGTGGCTTATGAAATCGCGGAGGCGCTCGACGCCCCGCTCGACATCTTCGTCGTCCGCAAGCTCGGCATGCCGGGCCATCCCGAGTACGCGATGGGCGCCATCGCCTCGGGCGGCATCCGCGTGATCAGCGACGACGTCATCCGCTGGTACGGCATCTCGCCGGCAGCCATCGAGGCGGTCGCGCGCGAGGAGCTCGCCGAGCTGGAGCGGCGCGAGCGCGAATACCGCCGCGGCCGGCCGCTCGTCGATCTGCGCGGCCGCACGGCGATTCTCGTCGACGACGGACTGGCCACCGGCTCGACGATGCGCGCAGCGGTGCAGGCGGTGCGCGCGTTGGCACCGGCCCGGGTCGTCGTGGCGGTGCCGGTCGGGGCGCCGTCGACCTGCGACGAGTTCCAGGACATCACCGACGAGACGGTGTGCGCGCGGACTCCGGAGCCGTTCTCGGCCGTCGGCTTGTGGTATCGCGACTTCTCCCAGACCTCCGACGAGGAAGTGCGCCAGCTGCTCGAGGATCACGCGCAGCACGTTCGCGCCAGGAGCGCCGAGCATGAATGATCGTCAGGCGATCGACGTCGTGCGTGAGGCGGCCGCGTGGTTCGAGCCCTCGCCGGACGGTTTCGGTCCGCTGCTCGACATGATTGGCGACGCCAGCGTCGTCCTCGTCGGCGAGGCGTCGCATGGCACGCACGAGTTCTACCAGACGCGCGCCGAGCTCACCAAAGCGCTGATTCTCCGCAAGGGCTTCAACCTCGTCGCCGTCGAAGCCGACTGGCCCGACGCCTATCGGGTGAATCGCTGGGTCCGCCACGCCAGCGACGATGCGACCGCGGCGATGGCGCTCGACGACTTCACGCGCTTCCCGCGCTGGATGTGGCGCAACCGCGACGTGGTGGCGTTTCTCGAATGGTTGCGCGGTGAGAACGCCGCGAGAGCAGCGGCGGCGCGCGTCGGATTCTACGGTCTCGATCTCTACAGCATGCACACCTCGATCGAGGCGGTGCTGAAGTACCTGCGCAAGGTCGATCCGGCGGCGGCGGAGCGCGCGCGCTACCGCTACGGCTGCTTCGAGCATTTCAAGGAGGACACGCAGGGCTACGGCTATGCCGCCAGGCTGGGGCTGTCGCGGTCGTGCGAGCGCGACGTGCTCGAACAGCTCGTCGACCTGCGGCGACGCGCGGCGGAGTACGCGAGCCGCGACGGCCGGATTGCCGCCGACGAATATTTCTTCGCCGAGCAGAACGCGCGGCTGGTGCGCAACGCGGAGCAGTACTACCGGGCGATGTTCGGCGGCCGCGCCGACTCGTGGAACCTCCGCGACACGCACATGATGGAAACGCTGGAAGCGCTGCTGGCGCACGTGGGCCAGATGGCCGGCCGCGGGCGGGCCGTGGTCTGGGCGCACAACTCGCACCTCGGCGACGCGCGCGCCACCGAGATGGGCGACGGCGGCGAGCTGAATCTGGGGCAGCTGGTGCGGCAGAAGCATGGCCGCGACGCGCGGCTGATTGGCTTCAGCACCCACACCGGCACCGTGACCGCGGCGCACAACTGGGACGATCCCGCGCAGAAGAAGCGCGTCCGGCCATCGCTCGCCGGCAGCTACGAGCGGCTGTTCCACGACGCCGGCGTGAAGCAGTTCCTGCTGCTGCTCGGCGAGCACGCCAGCGGACCGCTGGCGGCTGCCCGCCTGCAGCGCGCGATCGGCGTGATCTACCGGCCCGAGACCGAGCGTCTCAGCCACTATTTCCGCGCCCGCCTGCCGGAGCAGTTCGACGCGATCCTGCACATCGACGAGACGCAGGCGCTCGAGCCGCTCGAGATCTGGGCGCACGACGAAACCGATCTGCCCGAAACCTATCCGTCGGCGCTGTAAGGTCCGGCGCCGCAGCCCTCGGTTTTCGTCTTCTTCGTGTCCTTCGTTTTCTTCGTGCCCTTCGTGGCTGCCATTCGTCCCTGCCGGCAGCAGTTCGTCACAAATTCGCCGACGTTACATTTCTTTACGCCGGCCGCCGCCTATAATTCCTGCCATTACTCGGCGCTACGAATGCGGGCAGCCCTAGAGCGGATTTCATTTCCATGTAGTGTCCGCCTTCAGGCGGACCTGAGCGAGGTCCGGCTAAAGCCGGACACTACGTGGTTGTGAAATAGGCTCTAAAGGGCTGCGCTACGAGACGACAATCCGCGGGAGGCGAAACGTGATGCGTCTGCAAGGCGTTCTTGGTGTATCTCTGGTCGCCGTCGTCGCAGGCGGCGCGGTCGTGGTCAGGTCGCAGCAGCAGCGGCCGACGCGCGAATGGCGCTACTACGGCGCCGATCACGCGTTCACCCGCTACTCGCCGCTCGATCAGGTGACGCGCGACAACGTCAGGAACCTGAAGATCGCCTGGCGTCGTCCGGCGGTGAACTCGACGCTGACCGACGCGTTTCCAGAGCTCCGCGTCAACCCGTACTTGAAGTCGACGCCGATCGTCGTCGACGGCGTCGTCTACACGCAGAACGCGCACGGCCTCGTCACCGCCTTCGACGGCGCGACCGGCAAGACGCTGTGGGAGCAGGAGCCGGCGAAGGAGGAAGCGGCCGGCGAGCCGACGCGCGGCCTCGACTTCTGGCAGAACGGCGCGAATCGGCGGCTGATTGCGATCCGCGGCGAGTATCTCTACGCGCTCGACGCGAAGACCGGCAAGCCGTCGCCCGATTTCGGCACCGGCGGCCGCGTCGAGCTCCACTTCGGTGATCCGCAGCCGCTGGCAGGGAAATTCACCGACACCTCCGGCGCGATCGTCGTCGGCGACGTGGTCGTCGTCGCGGGCTATACCAACGGCGCCGGCGACGGCGGCGCGAAGAAGGAGCGCGCGCGCGACGACATCCGCGGCTTCAGCGTGCGCACCGGCAAGCTGCTGTGGACCTTCCACGTCGTGCCGCAGGCCGGCGAGTCCGGCGTCGAGACATGGGGCGACGAGTCGTGGAAATATGCCGGCGACCTCGGGGCCTGGAATCCTCTGAGCGCCGACGACGAGCTGGGTTACGTCTACGTGCCGTTGACCGCACCGACCTCGGCGGCGTACGGCGGATGGCGGCCAGGCGACAACCTCTATTCCAACGCGCTGGTTGCGCTCGACGCGAAGACCGGCCGCCGCGTGTGGCACTTCCAGATGGTCCATCACGACCTCTGGGAGTACGACAACGTCGGCCCGCCGACGCTGGCCGACCTCACCGTCGACGGACGGCGCGTCAAGGCGGTGATTCAGCCGAACAAGAACGGCTTCCTCTTCGTGCTCGACCGCACCAACGGCAAACCGGTGTGGCCGATCGTCGAGCGTCCGGTGCCGCCGTCGAACGTGCCGGGCGAGAAGACGTCGCCGACGCAGCCGTTTCCGACCAAGCCGCCGGCGTTCGATCGCCAGGGCTTCACCGACGACGACCTGATCGACTTCACGCCGGAGCTGAAGGCGCAGGCGCGCGAGGTGGCGAAGCAGTACGTGCTCGGGCCGCTCTACACGCCGCCGACGATGTCGACGCCCGACGGCACCAGAGGGACGCTGATGTCGCCCGGCGCGTGGGGCGCGGCCAACTGGCACACCGGCGCGTTCGATCCCGAAACCGGCATGTACTACGCCCTCTCGCACACGCTCGCGGCGCCGATTGGCGTGATGCCGACCGAAGGCGTCGCCGAGGCGACGATGCCGTATCAGTGGGCGTTCACGCGCCCGGCGCCGGGCGCGACGCCGCCGCCCGGGGTCGTGCGCGGGCTCGGGCCGCAGCTGCAGGGGCTGCCGATCTGGAAGCCGCCGTACGGCCGCATCACCGCCTACAACATGAACACCGGCGAGCGGGCGTGGATGGCGGCCAACGGCGACGGCCCGCGCAATCATCCGCTGGTGAAGGATCTCAAGCTGCCGCCGATGGGCATCCCCAACCGCGCCGCGCCGCTGTTGACGCGCACGCTGCTGTTCGTCGGCGAAGGCAGCGACGCGATCATGGGCACGCCGCAGGCCGACTGGGGCGCCGGCAGGAAGTTCCGCGCCTACGACAAGGCGACGGGCGCGGTGGTGTGGGAGATCGAATTGCCGGCCGGCACCACCGGCGGGCCGATGACCTTCATGTCCGCCGGCCGCCAGTTCATCGTCGTTCCGGTCGGCGCGAAAGATCATCCGGCGGAGCTCGTCGCGCTCGCGCTGGGCGACGAGAAGACGACGGTTGCGGGGCGCTGATCCTACCAGCGGAACCGCAGGTTGAGCACCGCGGCGCGACCAGATGCGCGCGCGCCCGGCTGGCGGCCGGCCGCCGGTGGCGAGGGCGGCGCCTGGTAGAGCGTCGTGCGCCCCTGAATCAGCGCATCGATGCCGGCGCCAACCGCCGCGTAGACGCCGGTCGAAACCAGCACCGCCGCCACGCGTGTGCCCGCGCAACTGCCGCCCGGATCGTCCCTCCCGCAGTCGGCGATGCCGCCCGCGAGGAAGCCGATCCCGACGCCCACCACCGCGCCGATGATCGCGCCGTTGCGCAGCGAGTCGCCCCGCCGCTGAATGCGCCTCACCCGCGCGGCGTCGAACTGGCGCTCGGCGCCATCGACCAGCAGCACGAGGGAGTCGGCGGTCAGCCGCAGCAGCCGTCCGGTGGTTTCGGTGCCGGTATCGTCGAGAACGTAGACGGTTTCGATTCCACCCGACGGCGCCAGCGCAGGCCAGCGCGAGGTCTCATTCTGCGCGTGGGCCGCGACCGGAACGAGCGCGGCGACGAGGATCGCAACAAATCGCTTCATCCGGCTCGATCGCTACCGCAGGCGCACCTGCCACTCGCCGTCCGCCCCGAGGAGGCGCTCGCGGTAGCCGCGGCTGAGGCGAAGGCCCGCCCCGTCCTGCAGCCAGACGACGAAGTCGCCGCCGTCGCCGAGCGTGATCTCTTTGACGCGATCGAGGTTGACGACCGTCGAGCGGTGGATGCGCGCGAACATCGCCGGGTCGAGCGTCTCGCACAGCTCGGTGAGGGTGGTGCGAATCAGGTAGCTGCGCCCGCGCGAATGCAGCTCGACGTAGTTGAGCGCCGCCTCGATCCAGTCGACGTCCTCGACCTTGACCAGCAGGAAGCGCCGGCCATCTTTCACCGCCAGGCGCCGGACGTAGCCGCCGCCCGGCGCCGGCGCCGGCTCGATGATGCCGGCGGTGCGGCGGTGCGCCGCCTCGAGCGCCTCCTCGCGGCCGAGCGTGTGCCGTGCCCACTGCAGCGCCTCGTTGAAGCGCGCGCTGCCGAACGGCTTCAGCAGGTAGTCGACCGCATGCGTCTCGAACGCCTGCAGCGCGTAGCGATCGTAGGCCGTGGCGAAGATCACCGCGGGCAGATGCACCGGCGCGACGCGGCGCAGCACCTCGAAGCCGTCGAAGCCCGGCATCTGGATGTCGAGGAACAGCAGGTCCGGCTTCAGCGCCTTGATGCGCCGCGCAGCTTCGGGACCGTCGCCAGCCTCGCCGACGACCTCGACGTCCGGCGCATCGCGCAGCCGCAGGCGAATCCCGTCGCGCGCCAGCGATTCATCGTCCGCAATCAGGACGCGGATCATCAGCGCTCCAGGGCGGCCGTCGCCGGCGCCGCCGTCGTGTGGTACGGGATGGTGACCGTGACGATGCCGCCGCCCTGATCCGAGCGGCCGAAGACGATCTGCTGCTGCGCGCCATACAGCTGCTCGAGCCGGGCGCGCGTGGTCGAGAGGCCGAGCCCGCGTCCTGACGACGCCGCGCCGGCGTCGGCAAACCCGGGACCGCTGTCGCTGACCCGCAGCCGCAGCGTACCGTTGTGCCGCTCCGATTCGATCGTCACCGTGCCGGCGCCGCAGTTGGCGTCGATGCCGTGGCGAATCGCGTTCTCGGCCAGCGGCTGCAGGATCATCGACGGCACCAGCGCGTCGTGGGTGTCGTCGCCGATGCGCTGGCAGACGGTGAGGCGATCGGCGAAGCGCACGCGCTGAATCGCCAGGTAGCGGTCGAGCAGTTCGAGTTCGCGCGACAGCGACACTTCGTGCGGGCAGCGCTCGTCGAGCGAGACGCGCAGCAGCTCGCTCAGCCGCGCCAGCATCTCGACGGTGGCCTCGTTGTCGCCTTTGAGCGCCAGCGTCGAGATCGAGTTGAGCGTGTTGAAGAGGAAGTGCGGGTTCATCCGCGAGCGCAGCACCTCGAGCCGCGCCTCGGTCAGCGTCGTCCGCAGCCGCGCGGCGGCACGTTCGCGTTGCTGCGCCTCGTAGTAATAGTGGACCGCGTAGAAGGCGATGACGATGGCCCAGTAGGTCAGGAAGTCGGCGGCGATGTAATCGCGCACCGTCCCGACGAACATGGCGAGGAGATTGTCGTACCACGGCAGCAGCGCGAGGAACGCGATCGACAACGCCGCGTGCACCGGGCCGAAGACGACGCCGGCGAGGCAGTGGACGGCGACCGGCGCGATCCGGATGCGGCCGTCGACCCGCACGCGCTTTGCCAGGAAGACCACCGCCGGCGCCAGCGCGGCGAGCACGGCCCAGTAGCTCACGTTGGAGGCAAGGACGCGCCACCAGGGAAGGCGCACGCCGACGGCCTGCCCGAGATAGTACGACTGCCAGGAATCGATCGCGCCGAGCAGCGCGCCGAGCGCGATGCCGAGCATCCAGAGCCTGGTCCATCGCGGCGCCGGCGGGGACGCGTCGACAGGCGCGGCGACGCGTTCGATCGGATCGGGCCTCACATCGCCTCCAGGACTGCGACTGACGACCGGCTCGTGGCCCGGGGACTCCATTTTCGGCGAACTATAATCGACGCGGTGCCGAAGTCAATTTCCATCCGGCGCGCCGGCGCCGCGGTGTCCGCACCGGCCGCGGCGCTGATCCTGATGGCGCTCGCGCGCCCCCAGGTCGCACCCGCCGGCATCACCCCTCTGCATCGTCCGATTCGGACCGCGAGCGCCGAGGCGCAAAAGCTGTTCGACCAGGGGCTGACGCTCTTCTACGGCTTCAACCGCGAAGGCGCGCGCCAGTCGTTCCTGAAAGCCTCGGCCCTCGATCCGGCGTCGGCGATGCCGCTGGTCGGCGTCGCGCTCGCCGCCGGCCCGAACCTCAACAGCGATCCGGCCCGCGGCGACGTCGAGGCCGGATGCGCGGCGGCGCGCAAGGCGAAGTCGCTGGCGCGGCAGGCCGACGAGAGCGCGTACGCGGACGCGCTTGCCGGCCGCTACTGCAACGGGCTGACCTTCGACAGCGCGACCGGGTACGCGATCGACATCGGCGAGCTGTTCCAGCGACGCCGGGATGATCCCGATGCGGCGGCGCTGTATGCCGACAGCCTGTTGTCGCTCCGGCCGCGCAGCGCGGAGCAGAACGTCGAGCTCGTCGCGATGCTCGAGAAGACGCTCGAGCGATGGCCCGGCCACGTCGGCGCCAACCACTACTACATTCACGCCGTCGAGGGGTCGCGCCAGCCGGAGCGCGCGCGGCCGAGCGCGCAGCGGCTCGAGACGATGGCGCCCGCGATCGGGCATCTGCTGCACATGCCGGCGCACATCTACTCTCGCACCGGCGACTACGCGCGCGCGATTCAGGCCAACGAGCGCGCGGTCGCGGCCGACCTCGCGTACACGCGCGCGAACGGCGCCAGCGACGAGCAGCGGATGTACTACCACCACGATCTCGAAAGCCTGGCGGTGGCCGCCGGGTTCGCCGGCCGGTTCGCGGTGGCGCATCGCGCCGGCGTCGCCGCGGCATCGCACGATCACTTCTCGCCCGTGCTCGGCTTCGTGCTGCTGCGGTTCAGCCGCTGGGACGAGGCGCTGCGGCTGCCGGCGCCGGCCGGCGCCACGCTCCCCGATCCGCTGTGGTACCGCTTCATCCGCACCGTCGCGCACGCGCGCCTGGGCCAGGTGGCTCAGGCCGCGGCCGAGCGCGATCGCTTCTATCAGCTGGCGCGGAGCCTCGCGCCCGAGATCTTCTACCGCCAGAACAAAGCCACGCTCGTCGTCGAGGGGCTCGCGGCGATCGCTGACGCCAGGATCGCCGCCGCACGCGGCGAGCAGGCGGCCGCGATCGAGAACTGGGAGCGCGCGGTGAAAGTCCAGGACCGGCTCGAGTACCACGAGCCGCCGCCGGTCTACTACCCGGCGCGCGAATCGCTCGGCGCCGCGCGCTTCGCCGCGCGGCAGTTCACCCAGGCCGAGGCGGTCTTCCGCGACGATCTCGCCCGAAACCCGCGCAATCCCCGATCGCTCTTCGGTCTCTGGCACACGCTCGATGCGCTCGGCCGGCGCGAAGAGGCGGAGGCCGCGAAGCGCCAGTTCGACGCCGCCTGGGCCGGCAGCGACGTGACGCTGTCGCTCGCGGACTACTGATTTCGCGCGACAGCCCCCCGATGCTGACGCCAACAACGATCAACGCAGAACACGCAGAAACCGCAGAACCGTCGTGTACTGCGATGGGCGGCGCCGAGGCTCGGGTTCTATCCCGGCATCGTTCACACTCACGCTGCGATCGAGTAATCGAACGCAAAGCCCGCCAAGCCCGCAAAGCTGAGACACCACGCCACATCTGCCCCTGCGCGACCGGCCCGCTTCGCGGGCAGCGACGCGAGACCGGCGGCGCAAACGCAAACCCGGTGACGCTGTGGGTTTGTGTTTGCGTCGCCGTTCTCGTGTCGCGTGGCGGCCGGCAACGCCGGCCGCCGGTCGCCCAGTTCGCTCATGCGGCGCCATAGTTCTGCGTGGCTCCGCGAGCTCTGCGAGCTCTGCGTTTTTCCGTCGTGACAAGTGCCCGCGAAGCGGGCCACTCATACGAGCCCCGACCGCCGCAAACCGCAACCGGCGCCTCTGAGTCTCCGAGCGCTCCGAGCCTCTGTGCCTAGAACTCGAATCGGATCCCCATCTGCGCCCGCCGCGGCTCGACCACGTTCAGCACCGTGCCGAAGTTCGACTGCGTGCTGTTGTTCACCAGCGTCGTCGTCGTGTCGCCGTTGAGCAGGTTGATCAGATCGAGCGACAGCCGCACCCGCCGCGCCCCGCCCAACCCGAAATCCTTGTCGAGCCGCAGCCGGACGTCGTTCAGCGCCGGCAGCGATTCGAAATCGCCGCGCCCCTGGGCAATCACCGCGCGCACCCCCTGCGCAGTCCGCACGTTGATGATGCGCGCGTACGGCCGCCCCGATTCGTACTGGTAGCGCAGCCCGAGGTTGATGCCGTACGGCGCCGCCCACGTCCCCGCGAAGCGGATCGCGTGCGTGTTGTCGGTCGCGGACCGCCCGTAGGCGTTGGTCAAATCGTTCGGATCGCGGCCGAACCCGTTCCGGTTGAGCGTGCCAAACCCCTGCGTCGCCATGTTGCCGCGGTTGTAGATCAGGTTCCGCTGCCACGTGTACGACGTCATCATCTGCCACGCCTGGGAGAACCGCTTGTTGGCTTCGAGCACCACCGCCTTGTAGTCCTGATCGAGATCGTCGCGGTTGGTCACCTGGAAGATGCTCTGCGACGACGGCGATGCCAGGTTGTAGATCGTCAGGTTCTGGCTCCGCCCGCCGAACGTGTCGACGAAGGTGCTGGTCCGGTAGGTGCCGCCGACGTCCTTCAGGCGGATGAAGTCGTGCTCGTTCTTCATCACGAACGACGCCGTCACGCCGAAGCTCGATTGCAGCTGACGTTCGACGCCGATGAAGAACTGATCGGTGTACTGCTGCTTCAGGTCGGGATCGATGGCGAAGTTCGCCTTCGGGTTGATGTTGTAGAACGGGATGTCGAACCGCCTCGTCACCGGGTTCCATTCGAACGCGGTGAGGTTGGTGTTGCCGGGCGAGATCGACTGGAACTGGTTCGAGATCAGCTTGCCGTAGTAGCGCCCCCAGTGGCTCTTCACCACCGTCTCCCCCTGCGAGTCGAGCTTGACGGTGGCGCCGAGCCGCGGCGACCACTGGCTGAATCTGATCAGGTCGTCGATCCCCGGGAACACCTTGCCGGTGGTGTTCAGCTCGCCGTTCAACTGCTCGACTTCCGGGACCGAGGCCCTGAGGTGCTCGTAGCGCACGCCGAGGTTCAGGCTCAGGCGGCTGTTGACGGTCCAGTCGTCCTGCACGAAGCCGCCGTAGGTCGGCATGCTGCCGCCGAGCGCGTACGGCTCCTGATTGAGGGCGTAGTACGGCGCGGCGCCGAGGTCGTAGAGCAGCAGGTTGCTGGCGAAGGCGCCACGATAATTGGAGCGGTTCCACGGCGTCGTCTGCACGCCGAACTTGAAGTCGTGCGTGCCGCGGATGAAATCCTGGGCGGCGTGCGACAGCGTGACGTTGATGTTCATCTTGTCCTGGTTGTCGCGCGCCGCGGCCGACGTCCGGTTGACGCTGGAGATGCCGGTCAGGATGTCGATGTGGCCCGGCGTGACGTAGTCGCCGCTGTTGGGCACGTAGTCCTTGCGGACGAAGATGCCGCCGGCACGCACTTCGAGCAGCGTCCGGCTGTTCACCACCCGCGTCCAGCCGGCGGTGACGACCGGATCCTTGCCGATCTCCACGCTCGCGGCGATCGGTGGCGTGTCCTTGTCGGCGCCATAGCCCCACACGTCGCGGCAGTCGTTGTAGTGGACGCTGACGTTGTCGGCGTTCGACAGCTTGGCATCCACTTTCACGAACGGCCGCCAGATGCGCGTCTTGTCCGGCCGGTCCGGCGGCACGCCGAGCGACTCGCCGCGGTTCCAGCGGATGTGCTGGCCGATGGTCAGCGCCCAGATGCGGTCCTTCTTGAGCGGCCCGCCGAGCGTGTAGTTGTAGTCGAGGCGGTGATCGACGAATCGCGGGAACGGCTCATTGGGTGTGTTGTTGCCGAGCATCGGGTCCCACTGCCCGTAGAAGCTCGCCGAACCGCGCAGCTGGTTGCTGCCCGACTTCAGCACCAGGTTGATCACGCCGCCCTGGAAGCCGGTCTGCGCCGCCGAGGCGCCGACCGATTTCACCTGCAGCTCCGACATCATGTCGTAGTTCGGCCAGTCGTACGAGCCGCCGAAGTTCGGCGACGAGATGTCGAGCCCGTCGTACTGATAGGCGTTCTGGTTCGTGTCCGAGCCGAAGACGTTGAACGAGCTGCCGCCGATGTTGCCGTTGGCCGACGACGTGCCCGGCGCCATCGGCACGACGTCGAAGAACTGGCTGCGGCTGGTCGGGATGTTCGCCAGCGTCTCCTGATTGAGGTTCGTGCTGGTGCCGGCGTGCGTCGCGTCGACGACCGGCGCCTGGCCCGACACGGTCACCGTTTCCTGCAGCGTGCTCACGGTGAGCTGCTGCTCCATCTCGATCGTCCGGCCCGCTTCGACGCGGATCCCTTCGCGCTTCACCGTCGCGAAGCCCGGCAGGCTGAACGTCACCGTGTAGATGCCAACCGGCAGCCCCTCGAACCGGTAGAGGCCCTGCGAGTCGGTCACCGTCGTCGCCGCGCCGCCGATGCGCGACGGGCTCTGCGCCTCGACCGTCACCCCCGGTACGACGGCCCGGCTCTCATCGCGCACGAACCCGCGGATGCCGCCCGCGGAAATCTGGGCGAACGCCGCCGTCGTCCAGGCGATGCAGCACGTTGCCACTGCCAGAATCCGCATCACGCGAATACCGGCTGCGCGCCATCTCCAGCTCACCTCGTGAGCCATGTCCCCTCCTCCTGGTTTCCACTGACGACTGACGACTGACTCCTGGACTGCGACTGGCGACTGGTTCATGGGATTCCCAAAGCGACCCATTCAGGGTCGTGTTCCTTCGATCCAACCGGCACGACGATGTACTGCTTGCCGCCGGACATGTACGACATCGGCGCGCCGGTCGTGCCCGCCGGCAGCTCGAGCTCCGAGATGATTGCTCCGGTCGCCTTGTCGTAAGCGCGGAACTTCGTGCCGCCCTCGCTGCTGAACACAGCCTCGCTCCCCTCGCCCAGGAACAGCAGCGTCCGCGTCAGTAGCGGCACCGGCCGTCCCGTCGCGCCGAGCGCCGGCAGGTTCAGGCTTTTCAACGCCGGGTGGTTGCGCGGGCCGTCGCCGACGGCGACCGTCCACAGCTTCTCGCCCTTGTTCATGTCGTAGGCCGTCATCCTGCCGTACGGCGGCCTGGTCAGCGGCAGACCCTGCGGCCCTTTGAGATCGGTGTGCCGGCCGCCGCCGCCCTGGCCGACGTCGATGCCGTAGTCGAGCGTCGGCTTTGGATCCTTCGGCTTCGGCATCGGCTTCACCAGGTCGTAGACGACCGGCGAGGTCACCGACAGCGCGTAGTAGCGTCCCGTCTCCGGATCGAACGCGCCGTTGTTCCAGTTGGCGCCGCCGTACCAACCGGGCAGCACGATGGTGCCTTTCTTTCCCGCCGCATCCTCGCTGCGCACGGAACCGGGCGTGAAGATCGGCCCGATGACGAACGGCTTGACGATCTCCTTCGCCTCCGCGCGCAGCGCCGGCGTGAAGTCGATGAGATCGTCCTCGGTCAACCCCTGGCGATCGAATGGCGGCGGTTTGGTCGGAAACGGCTGCGTCGGCGACGTGCGCTCGCCGGGCGTCGTCGACTGCGGCACCGGGCGCTCCTCGATCGGCCACACCGGCTTGCCGGTGACGCGATCGAAGACGTAGAGAAACGCCGTCTTGCTCGCCTGGATCACCGCCTTGATCCGGCGGCCCTCGACGGTCAGGTCGGCCAGCACCGGCGGGCCGACGTTGTCGTACTCCCACAGGTCGTGATGCACCATCTGGAAGTGCCAGACGCGACGGCCGGTCTTCGCGTCGAGCGCCACCAGCGAGTTCGAGTACAGGTTGTCGCCCGGCCGCCAGCCGCCGTAGTACGACGCGGTCGGCGCGGTCAGCGGCAGGTAGACGTATCCGAGCTCTTCGTCGGCGGTGATCGACGACCACACCGCCATGTTGCCCGCCGACTTCCACGACTCGCCGCCCCACGACTCGTGGCCGAACTCCCCCGGCCGCGGCACGACGTGGAATGTCCACAGGTGCCTGCCGCTGCGGATGTCGTAGCCGCGGATGTCTTCGGGCGCCGCTTCCTTCACGAAGCCGCCGTCGCCGTAGCCGCCGCCGGCCTTGCCGCCGCCGTTGCCGCCGACGACGATCACGTCGTTGACGACGATCGGCGGATTCCAGGAGAAGTACGGCGCGCCGTCCGCGGTGCCGCGGTTGAGCGAGACGCGGCCGAGCTCGCCGAAGTCCCGGAACAGCTTGCCGGTCTTCGGATTCACCGCGTAGAGGTACTCGCCGCGGCTGAAGATCAGCCGCTCGTCCTCGCTGCTCTGGCCTCGCCAGTAGCTGGCCCCGCGCGTGCTCTCGCCGGAGGCTTCTTTCAGCGTCGGATGAAACGGCTCCTGCACCCAGCGCGTCTCGCCCGTCGCGGCGTCAAACGCCTCGAGCAGGCCGACCCCGTTCGGAGCGTAGAGGGTGCCGCCGATCATCACCGGCGTCGAGCGGAAGTACGCGGCCGGCGTGATGTCGGGAAACGCCTTCCGCAGCTGCGCATCGACCGCCGGCCGGCGCCAGAGGATCTTCAGCGACTTCACGTTGTCGCGCGTGATCTGGGCGAGCGGCGTGTAGCGCGTGAAGTGCTTGTCGCCGCCGTAGTGCCGCCACTCGGCACCGGCGGCCGGCGCGGCGGGTCCGTTCTGCGTGCGGCCGCTGTAGGTGCCGACGCCGAGAATCGCGGCGCCGAGACAGGCGCTGATCGCGTGGCGCATAGAGATCATCGCGATGTCCTCACTCGACTGTCGACCTTCGACCTTCGACTTTCGACTGTTGACTTTCGACTTCCGACTTTCGACTTCCGACTTTCGACTTCCGACTTTCGACTTCCGACTTTCGACTTCCGACTTTCGACTTCGGGCCGCGCCGCCACGACAATCGAGTTCAGGTTGTCGGCGCGGGCGAGCTCGCGCTCCCCGGCCGGGTATCCGTTCGCGCGCAGCAGCAACGCCACCAGCGCCAGCGTCTCGGCCTCGGTCAGGCTGCCGACCTCGTCGGGCGGCATGGTGCTGATGATGCGGCTGTACATCCGGCGCAGCGGCTTCTCCTGAAACGACGACAGGAACTCACGTCCTGTCAGCGCCGGGGCGAGCGTGCCGCCATCGAGCGCGGCGCCGTGGCAGCTCTCGCACTTCGCCTCGAAGATGCCGCGGCCGCGATCGGCCTGCCCCGTCGTGTAGACGCCGGCCGCGGTCGTCTGCCCGGCGGGCGCATCCGGCGCGCTCGCGGTCAAGAGGCCGATCGACCCCACGATCAACAAGAACAGTCGAGCCAAAACGAGTGATGGTCGATCGAGATGATCCGCACCAGCCATGCGCATGACAAGCCGTTTGGGACGAATCGCCGGAGGGCGGGACGAATCGCGTGAAACGACAAAACGGTAGCCGCGAAATATCATGGTCGTCATGCAGCGGCGGGAGGCTGGGTCCGGTTTGCCGTGGCGCGCCGCCGCCGGCGTGCTCGCCATCGTCGCGCTGGCGGCGGGCGCGGCCTGGTGGTGGCGCCAGGATGGCGGTCCGCGCACCACCGCCGGCGGCGCCAACCTCGGACGCCTACCTCGCGGCGTGCAGCCGTCGGCGCTGAACGTCGTGCTGATCACGCTCGACACCACGCGGGCCGATCGGATCGGCGCCTACGGGTGGAAACCGAGCCCGACCCCGAATCTCGATCGCCTGGCCGCCGAGGGCACGATCTTCGAGCACGCCACCGCCCCGGCGCCGCTGACGCTTCCGGTGCATTCGTCGCTCTTTACAGGCAAGTACCCGCCGCAGCATGGCGTCCGCGACAACGGCGGCTTCTTCCTCGACGAGCGCGAGACGACGATGGCCGAGCGGTTGAAGGCGGCAGGGGTCAGGACGGGAGGGTTCGTCGGCGCCTATGTGCTCGATCGCAAGTGGGGGATCGCGCAGGGGTTCGATCGCTATGTCGACGACTTCGACCTCTCGAAGTTCGACACCCCGTCGCTCGGCGAAGTCGAGCGGCCGGCCGACGAGGTGGCCGATCGCGCGCTCGAGTGGCTGGCCACGGTGAAGTCGTCGCGCTTTTTCGCCTGGCTGCATTTCTACGACGCGCACTCGCCTTACGCGCCGCCTGCGGAGTACCGGGTACGCTTTGCGGATCAGCCGTACATCGGCGAGATCGCGTTCGTCGATGCGCAAATCGGCCGCGTCCGCGAGTTCCTCGAGCAGCAGCGGCTGCTCGATCGGACGATCATCGTCGTCATCGGCGACCACGGCGAGAGCCTTGGCGATCACGGCGAGAGCACGCATGGCTTTTTCGTGTACCAATCGGTGCTCCACGTGCCGCTGATCGTTCGCGCTCCCTACGACGGGCTGCGCGGGCGGCGCGTCGCCGACCTGGTGCGGACGGTCGACGTGCTGCCGACCGTGCTCGACCTCGTCGACCTGCCGCTCGGCGGGAAGGTGGATGGGCAGAGCGTCGTGCCGCTGATGACCGGCGCGGTGCGCGAGATGGGGCTCGGCGCCTACGCGGAAGCGGTCTACCCGCGCTACCACTACGGGTGGAGCGAGCTGCGGAGCCTGACCTCCGAGCGCTTCAAGTACATCGAAGCGCCGCGGCCGGAGCTCTACGATCTGGTCCAGGATCCGCACGAAACGCGCAACCTCTACGACGACCGGCGCGCGCTCGCCGACCGGATGGCTTCAGTGCTCGCGTCGGTCGAAGCCGATGGCAAGGCCGACGTCAAGCCCGCCGCCGACGTCGACCCAGACACCCGCGCGCGCCTGGCCGCGCTCGGCTACGTCGGCACGTTCGTCGCCACGCCGGCCGGCGAGGCCTCATCGCTCGCCGATCCGAAGGACAAGATCGAGCTGTTCAACCTGATCAGCCGCGCGCGCGAGCAGATGCACGACCAGCACGACTGGGAAGGCGGGTTGAAGGCGCTGCGCCAGGTCGTGGCGACCGATCCGCGCGTCGTCGACGCCTGGCTGATGATGGGCAACGAGTACTCGCGCCGCCGGGAGTTCCCGCGCGCGCTCGATGCGTTCCAGCGCGCGCTCGCGCTCAAGCCCGATTACGACCTCGCCGTCTTCAACATGGCCAACGTCTATCGGACGATGGGGAAGGACGAGGAGGCGCTGGTCGGGTACCGGCGCCTGATCGAGATCGATCCGCGCAACGCGCAGGCGCACCAGGCGGTGGCGCAGGTGCTGGTCGATCACGGCCGGCTCGACGAGGCGCACGCGTCGCTGAACCGCGCGCTCGAGATTCAACCGGCGATGGCGGCGGCGCGCAACACGCTCGGGGCGTTGCGGCTGAAGCAGGGCGACGTCGCGTCAGGCGAGCGCGAGATTCGCGCCGCGCTGGCGCAGAACGCGCGGCTGCGGCACGCCCATTTCAACCTGGCGCTGGCCGCCGAGCAGCATGGAGACGCCAGCCTCGCCATCGCCGAGTACAAGCAGGAGATCGAGCTGTTCCCCGGCAGCTACATGGCGCAGTTCAATCTCGGGAAGATGTACGAGAAGCTCGGCAACCCTGCCGAGCAGAGGGGCGCCTGGCGCGCGTCGATCGAGAGCAACCCCGACTTCGCGGAAGGGCATCTCTTTCTCGCCAAGCTGATGTTCGACCAGGGCGATCGCGCCGAGGCGGTGAAGCTGGCGCGGCGCGGCATCGAACTGGCGCCCGAAGCCGAGTTCGCGCCGCTCGGGCACTTCGTGCTGGCAGATGTCTATGCGGCGGAGGGCAGGAGGGCTGATGCGGAGAGAGAGATGGCGGCCGGACGTCGTCTTGCTTCCCGCGGCCGTAAATGATCCGCGCGCGGGAGCTGATTCCGGCGCCGGTGGGAAAACAGAAGATCAAAAGAAAAGACCTTCTGATCTTCTGTTCAAGCCCCGAGCCAACGCGCCAGCAACGGCTTGTCGAGCCGTGATGAGTGGCTGCCGCCCCGCCCGTGATCTCAGCGCTCGGCGGACGACTTCGCGGGCGGGTCGTTGTCGAAGATCACCCAGAACTTCCGCGTCGTATCGCTGCTCCACTTGTAGTCGATCCCTTTCGGGACCAGCGCGACGTCGCCGGCCTTGAACTTCTCGGTCTGCCCGTCGGGCGTGGTCAGCGTGACGTTGCCGCTGAGGAACACCATCAGCTCGGCGTACCTGGTCTTGTGGAAGTTAGGCGACGTGTGCGCCTGCGTTTCCCAGACGCCGACCGACGAGCCGTCGCCGCCCTTGTAGTACTCGTGCTCCTTCGTCCGGCCGGTTCCGGCCAGGCCCTTCCCCGCGGGGCCGTTGCGATCGAGCTTGAAGAAGGTGGGTGTCCCCGGGGGTGTCGCTCCGGCCTGCCGGTCGAAGATCACCCAGTACTCCTTCAGGTTGTCGGTCTTCTTCCACTGGAACTCGGTGCCGCGCGGGATCAGCACCGCGTCGCCCACCTTGAAGGTTTCCTCGCGGCCGCTCTTGTCAAGGAGTGTCACCGCCCCTTCGAGAATGTAGATGAACTCCGTGCTGTCGACCTTGCGCATGCGGCCGCTGAAATCGGGCGACGACCAGACGCCGGCGGCCACGCGCTCGTCGGCCTTCGACTTGTAGTAGTGATGAATCTTCGAGGAATCGCGATCGTTCCCCTTCAACCCGGCGCCCGCCGGGCCGTTCGGCTCGAACCTCAGAATCCTGGATCCCGTTTGCGCGGAAACAGACAATCCTGTCGCCAGCAGCAGCACCAGCATCAACGCGCGTTTCATGAAGCACCTCGCCTTATCGATTAGGCCATCCGACTCAGTTGCGTCGTGAACCTTACAGAGAGGCTATAGCCCTGTCAAATTGTTGGATCGGCGCGCGACAACACGCGCAGCGCGCCCGGCTTTCGCGTTGACAACCTTACATCTGTCGTGTTCAATGGCGCTGACCCAAACCACTTTACGGAGGTCTCCTGCATGGCCCGGCTCTCATTGGCGGTCTCTTTCCGGTCGATCCTGCTGCGCCTCATCCTGACGGCCGTCGTCGCCGGCTCCGCCGCGATCGCGTCCGCGCAAACTTCCACCGGCGGCCTGCGCGGCTTCGTCAAGGACGACACCGGCGGCGTGCTCGCCGGCGTCACCGTCGAAGCCACGAGCCCTTCGCGGATCGGCGGCGCCGCCGTCGAAGTCACCGACGCGCAGGGTCTGTACCGCTTCGAGAACCTGCCGATCGGCGAGTACACGCTCACCTTCACGCTGCAGGGGTTCGGCACGACGCGGCGCGAGGCGCTCCGCGTCGAGGTCGGGCGCACCATCCAGCTCGACATGCAGATGAAGGTCGGCAACGTCGAGCAGTCGATCGTCGTCACCGGCGAGTCGCCGGTGGTGGACGCGGTGCACTCGGGGATCAGCAGCAACTTCAACCAGGAGATGCTGCAGAACATCCCCTCGTCGCGCCAGTCCTACTTCGACATCGTCACCTACACGCCGGCGGTGCGCATCAACCAGGTGCCGAACGACTCGCGCTTCATCATCTTCGGCTCGTCGAGCGATCAGAACCAGTTCCAGTACGACGGCGTCGACATCTCGGCCGTGTCGAACGGCGGCGTCTGGGACTTCCCGAGCCCCGACATCATGCAGGAAGTGCAGGTCAACGCCGTCGGCGCGTCGGCCGAGTTCCACGACTTCCAGGGCGGCGTTGTCAACATCGTCACCAAGACCGGCAGCAATTCCTACCGCGGCACCGGCAGCTTCTACATCATCCCGCCGGGCCTGGTCGGCAACAACACGCCGAACGAGCAGTTCCCCTACAAGATTCACTACAACCAGCAGTACACGATCGAATTCGGCGGCCCGCTGGTGAAGGATCGCGCGTGGTTCTACGGCATCCTGCCCGGCAGCCGCGGCTTGACGACCGGCGTCGGCGTCGATCCGAATTCCGACAAGAAGGCGGGCAAGAGCTACAAGCCGTTCGCCAAAGGCACCGTGCGCCTCGGCGCGCACGACAACCTCAACGTCGGCTGGAACAACAACATGTTCTGCTGCGGCGCCACGGCGAGCCGGATTGCGCCGCTGATCACGCAGACCGTCGAGCACGGCCACAACCCGGTGCTGACCAGCCAGTACACGCACACCTTCGGCTCGGCGACGCTGTTCGAGGCGCGGGCGGGCGGCATCTACATCCGCGACAACTTCACGCCGGTTTCCGACGATTTCACCACTCCGGGCCGCACCGATCAGGGCACCGGTTTCTCGATCGCCAACGCCCTGAACGGCAGCAAGCAGTTCCACAACCGCACCACCGTCGACGCCTCGCTGTCGCACAGCGCCAGCGACTTCCTCAAGGGATCGCACGACTTCAAGTTCGGCGTGCAGACGGCGTATGCGACGCAGCGCACCGTCAGCATCCGTTTCAGCAACGTCTCATACACCGATCTCAACGCCGCACCCTACCTCGCGACGTTCCAGGATCCGCTGGCCTCGGGCGGCCGCATCCGCACCGCCGGCGGCTACCTGCAGGACAACTGGACCCTGAATGATCGCGTCACGCTGAATCTCGGCGTCCGCTACGACCGGATCCTCGGCGACATCCCCGAGCTCTCGGCCGGCGCGACGCTCGACGGCATCAGCGGCGACGCCTCGTTCGAGGTGCCGAACAGCATCACCTATCCGGCGGTCGAGGATCTGCTCGCGTTCAATACCTGGTCGCCGCGCCTCGGCCTTACCTTCCGTGCCGACAACTCGGGCAAGACGGTCGTCAAGGCGAACTACGGCCGCTTCTACGGCAAGCTCGCGACCAGCATGTTCAACAGCATGTCGCCCGGCGCCACGCCGACCATCACGCGGCGCTACAACGCCGTCACGCGGGCGTACGACATCCCGTTCACCGTGGTCGACAACCGCATCAACTTCAGCGTCAACCCGGATCTTCACAATCAGTACACCGACCAGCTGTTCGTCGGCGTCGAGCGGCAGCTGATGGCGAACATGGGCGTCAACGTGTCGTTCGTGTGGAAGGAAGAGAGCGACTTCATCCGCCTGCAGGACGTGCGCGGCACCTATGCGGAGCGGGCGATCGTCGACACCTTCGAGGGCCGCAACTTCCCGCTCACGGTGTTCAACCTCACCAGCTCCCAGGCGTCGCGCCTCTTCCAGGTGGTCAACCGCGCGGACTTCGATCAGTCGTTCAAGTCGGCGGTGATCGAGCTCAATAAGCGATTCTCCGACTCGTGGCAGTCGCAGGGTTCGTACACCTGGCAGGATTCGAAGGCATTCGGCGGCGGCGCGGTCACCGGCAGCACGCAGCAGGACTTCTCGAACCTGAGCTCGACGGCCGGCTTCGGCCGCGAGCCCAACGACAACATCAACGGCTACGGCCCCACGGCGACCAACTCGACCCACGCCGTCAAGCTGTCGACCACCTACCGCGCGCCGCTCGACCTCAACTTCGGGCTGCGTTACTCCTACGAATCGGGCCGCCCCTATGGCCGCTTGATCATCGTCCGCGGCCTCGGCCAGGGGAACGTCACGATGCTCGCGGAGCCGCGGGGCTCGTACTCGCTGCCGGCGGTGAACGACTTCCAGATCCGGATCGACAAGGATCTGAATTTCAGCGCCAACCAGCGGCTGCGGCTGTCGATGGACATCTTCAACATCTTCAACTCCGATACGACGCTCACGCTGCGCAACAACAGCTCGCAGGTGACCGCGACGACGCCGTGGGCGCAGACGCTGTCGATCGTCCGGCCGCGCACCGTGCAGTTCGGCGTGCGGTATCAGTTCTGATGGATCTGGTAGCGCAGCCCTTGAGGGCTGCCCGCGATCGTCGGCAGGCCTGAAGGCCTGCGCTACGAAGAGGAGAACGCCTAGTGTCCGCGTCAGGCGGACCGCTTTGCGGGCCGCCTGACGCGGAAACTACGGGAGAACCTATGTCACGCACGAAGAAGATCGCGGGAGCCTGCTGCACCGTGGCGCTGGTCGCCGCCAGCGCCGTCGCCATCCGCTCGCAGTCGAAGGGCGAGTGGCGGTACTTCGGCGGCGACAAGGCGTTCACCCGCTATTCACCGCTCGACGAGATCAACCGGGAGAACGTCAAGCGATTGCAGGTCGCCTGGCGGCGGCCTGCGGTTGACGACAAGCTGAAGCAGGCCTTCCCCGATCTCAGCGTCGGCAGCTACCTGCGGTCGACGCCGATCTTCATCGACGGGATGCTCTTCACCCAGGACGCGCACGGCTTCGTCAGCGCGTTCGATCCCGCGACCGGCGCGACCATCTGGCAGCAGGAGCCGTTCGCCCGCACCAAGGAGGAGGCGACCGGCCAGAGCACGCGCGGCGTCGACTACTGGAAGGGCGGCAGCGACCAGCGGATCATCGTCGTCCGCGGCGAGTATCTCTACGCGCTGAACGCGAAGACCGGCAAGATCTATCCCGACTTCGGCGATCACGGCCGCGTCAGCCTCCACTTCAACGAGAACCAGCCGCTGGCCGGCCGATTCAGCGACTCGACCGGGCCGATCGTCGTCGGCAGCGTCGTCGTCGTCACCGGCAACACCGCCGGCGCCGGCGACGGCGGGCCGAAGAAGGAAGCGGCGCGGGAGGACATCCGCGGCTTCGACGTCAAGACCGGCAAGCTGCTCTGGACCTTCCACGTCGTGCCGCAGCAGGGCGAGCCCGGCAACGACACCTGGGGCAATGAGTCGTGGAAGATCGCCGGCGATCTCGGATCGTGGAACCCGATGACCGCCGACGAGCAGCTCGGCTACGTCTACATCCCGCTGACCGCGCCGACCTCGTCGTCGTACGGCGGCTGGCGGCCGGGCGCGAATCTCTACTCAGAGGCGCTGGTGGCGCTCGACGCGAAGACCGGCAGACGCGTCTGGCATTACCAGATGATTCACCACGATCTCTGGGAATACGACAACGTCGGGCCGGCGACGCTCGGCGACATCACCGTCAACGGCAAGCGGATCAAGGCGGTGATGCAGCCGAACAAGAACGGCTACCTCTACGTCCTCGATCGCACCAGCGGCGAGCCGGTGTGGCCGATCGAAGAGAAGCCGGTCGGCAAGTCGAGCGTGCCCGGCGAGCAGGCGTGGCCGACGCAGCCGATTCCAACCAGACCGCCGGCGTTCGATCGTCAGGGCGTCACCGAAGCCGATCTCATCGACTACACGCCGGAGCTGAAGGCGGCCGCGCTCGAGTTCGTGAAGCCGCTGGTGCTCGGTCCGCTGTACACGCCGCCCGCGCTCGCCGTCGAAGGCGTGACGCGCGGCACGCTCACCATCCCCGGCGCGTGGGGCGCCGGCAACTGGCACACCGGCGCGTTCGATCCGGAGACCGGCATGTATTACGCGGTCTCGCTGACCCTGCCCGGCATCCGGGGCGTGAGCAGCACGAAGGGCAACGCCGAAGCGACGATGGACTACGCGGGCGGTGGCGGTGGCGGCGGCGGACGCGGCGCGCAGCCGGCGCAGCCCGCCGGCACGGTGAACGGGCTCGGCCCGCAGGTGATGGGGCTGCCGATCGTGAAGGGTCCGTACGGCCGCATCACCGCGCTCAACCTGCGCACGGGCGATCTCGCGTGGATGGTCGCCAACGGCGACGGCCCGCGCAATCACCCGCTGCTGAAGGATCTGAAGCTGCCGCCGCTCGGCGTGCCGAACCGGCCGGCGCCGCTCGTCACCAAGACGCTCTTGTTCGTCGGCGAGGGGAGCGACGCGGTGATCGGGACGCCTCAGGTCGAGTGGGGTTGGGGGAAGAAGTTCCGCGCCTACGACAAGGCGACCGGCGCGGTCGTCGCCGAAATCGAGCTGCCGTCGGGCACTACCGGCGCGCCGATGACCTACCTGCACAAGGGCAAGCAGTACATCGTCGTCCCCGTCGGCGCGCGCAGCCACCCGGCGGAGTTCGTGGCGCTCGCGGTCGGCGACGGCAAGCCGACCACCGCCGGAGGTAAATAGCTGTATCATCGGCCGCGATGGCACGCAGGCGGAGCGCCGGGGTCCGCACTCCTCCCAAAACCAACCGCGTCGGGCTGCTGACGGTCGGGGAGACTGCGCGCATCCTGGGCGTCAGCCCGTCGACGCTGCGGCTGTGGGAGAACGTCGGCCTGGTCTCGCCGGCGCGCAGCCACGGGCGGTATCGCCTCTACAGCCCCGAGCTGCTCGACGTCCTCAAGCGCATCAAGTACCTGCGCGACGTCAAGCTGCTGAACCTGCCCGGCATCCGCCAGGCGCTCGGCAAGGCGGCGACCGCAAAGGCGACCAACGGCTCGCGGCCGACGGACCTCGGGCGCAAGCTGCGCAAGCTGCGAAAGAGCTGCGACCTCGGCGTCGTCGAAGCCGCGAAGCGCGCGAAGGTGTCGGCCGGGTTCCTCAGCGCGATCGAGCTGTCGAAGGCAAACCCGTCGGTGACGACGCTGCAGCGGCTGGCGGCGACCTACGGCACCACCGTCCTCGACTTCTACGACCTGCCGAAGCAATCGAGCCGCCTGGTGCGGCCGAAGGAGCGGCGCGCGATTCAAACGCAGTCGGGCGTCCGCATCGAGCTGCTGTCGATCGGCGCGAAGCAGCTCGAGAGCCACATCTTTCGCGTCAAGCCCGGCGCCGGCAGCGACGGCTCCTACTCGCACCAGGGCGAGGAGTTCATCTACATGATGGCGGGGACGCTCGAGATCTGGCTCGACGAGCTCGAGTGCCACACCTTGCGTGAAGGCGACAGCTTCTGGTTCGAGAGCACGGTGGGACACCGCTGGTACAACCCGTCCAGCGAAGACACCGTCATGCTGTGGATCAACACCCCGCCCACCTTCTAGAGGCTGGGGCGGCGGCTTCGCCGCAGGGGCTGGGGGCTGGCTTATCTCTTCTCAACTTCCGCGATAAACGCGCGGGCATCGCGGATGACGTCGTCGGTGATGCCCATGTGGCCCTTATCCGTGTAGTGCGTAAAGCGCGTCTGCACGCCCGCTTTCTTCACCGCCTCCGCGAAGTCGACCGCCTGCCGGATCGGAACCGACCGGTCGTCGTCCGAGTGGATGATCAAAATCGGCGGCATCTTCGCTGAGATGTGCGTCATTGGCGATGCCACTTTGCGTGCGGCTTCGGCGTCCTCGCCCACCGGTGTCCAGAGGTTGCCCCACGACAGGGTGTTGAGCTCGTAAGGCCCGGCGACGCTGATCACCGCGCGGACGTCGCTGCGCGCGTCGTCCCAGCCGCCGCTGCGCTTGAACGGGCCGTCGCCGAGCGTTGCCACCAGCGACACCAGCTGTCCGCCGGCCGACTGGCCGATGAGATAGACGCGTGCCGGATCGATCTTGTATTCCTGCGCGTGCGCGTGCACCCAGCGGATCGCGCACAGCGTGTCGAGATACGACGCCGGCGCCGGCGAGCCGCCGACCAGGCGGTAGTCGATCGACATCGCGAAGAAGCCGAAGCCGGCCCACTGCGCCACCTTGATGCTGCTGGCGTCGGTGCGGTTGCCGGCGCGCCAGCGGCCGCCGTGCACCGAGATGATCGCCGGCAGCCGATCGCCGCTGGTTGGATACGCGATGTCGGCGAGCAGCGCCGAGCCCTCAACGCGCCCGTAGATCACGTCCTGCTTCGTGGTGACGCCGTCGACCGGCTGCGCGGGCTGCGACGTGGCCGCGGCCGGCGCGCGGTAGGCGACCTTGCCGTCGACGATCGTCGTCTTCACGGCGACGTCGCTGCGAACCGCCGGCGTCTTTGCGAAGATGTCGGTGGCCAGCACGACGATATCGGCGAGCATGCCGGGCGCGAGCGTGCCCTTCACCTTCTCGTCGAACCCGGCGTACGCCGCTTCGCTGGTGTAGTCGTTGATCACCGTCGTCAACGGCAGCCTCTCGTCGGTGCCGCCGGCACGCGGCAGCCGGTTGGAGATGCCGACGCTGCGTCCGATGGCATCGAGCGTCGCCACCGGCCAGTCCGAGCCGAAGACGACGCGGCCGCCGGCGTCGGAGATGCTCTTCCACATGCCGCCGCGCGCGGCGCGCTCGGGGCCGATGTTGCCGGCCCAGGCGCCGACCGCGGCAGCCGCACCGGCCGGCCGCGGCGCCGGCTGCGCCGGCGGCACGAAGAAGCCGCCGACCGGATGCATCGACGCGATGACATTGAGCTTGCCGAAGCGCGGCACGTCGGCGAGGTCGATGGTCTCGATATGCTCGACGCGGTGCCGGCGGCCGCGCGCCGGCGCCGGGTTGACCGCGGCGGCACGCTCGAAGCCGTCGAGCACCATCCGCACCGCACCGTCGCCGAGGCCGTGCACCATGATCTGCCAGCCGCGCTTGTCCATCATCGTCACAATGCGGTTGAAGTCTTCGCGGCTGTAGTTCGGCTTCCCCGTCGTCTGCGGCGCGTTGACGTAGGGCGCGAGCATGAACGCGGTGTTGGTCTCGATCACCCCGTCCATGAACATCTTGACGATGCCGGTCTTGAGCATCGGCGTCCCGGGATGCGCCTTCCAGATCGCGTCGAAGCGGTCGGCGTCCTTGTCGCTGAAGCCGGGGGTGACGAGCAGCGAGTAGTAGACGCGCGCGCCGAGCTCGCCCGAGCGGCGCAGATCGTCGTAGACCTCGAGCTCCTCCGGGCTGCCGGCGGCGTCGGTAACGCTGGTGACGCCGTACTTCAGCGCCTCGTCCATCGCCGCCTTCAGCCCGCGCCGTTCCTCCGCGCGCGTCGGCTTCGGAATCAGCTTCGTCACCAGAGACGACGCCGGCGATTCCTTGAGCAGGCCGGTCGGCTCGCCGCTCTTCGGATCGCGGACGATCGTGCCGTTGGGCGGATCGGGCGTCGCCCTGGTGATGCCGGCGAGCGCCAGCGCCTTCGAGTTCACCCAGATGCTGTGGCCGTCGTAGCAGCGCATCACCGCCGGCCGATCGGGCACCGCCGCGTCGAGCTGCTGGCGCGTCGGCAGGCTGCCGGGAAACGGTTCGTAGTGCCACCCGCGCCCCTGAATCCAGGCGCGGTCGGCATGCGCCGACGCGAAGGCGCGAATCCGCTGCTGCACGTCATCGAGCGTGCTCGCGCCGCCGAGCTCGACGGTGTCCATCGCCAGGCCGCCGCTCAGCATGTGGGTGTGGACGTCGTTGAAGCCGGGCACGACCGCGCCGCCGCCGGCATCCACGACCTGCGTGTTCGGTCCGCGCAGCCGCTCGATCTCCTGCGCGCTGCCGACCGCCGCGATCATGTTGCCGCGCACGGCGACCGCCTGCGCGAAAGTCGCGTTCTTGCCGGCGGTGTAGACCTTGCCGTTGAGAACGACGAGATCCGCCGGCGCTGTATCGGCCGGCCGCTGCGCCACCGCGGCGACGCTGACAACGCTGGCGAGGAGCGTCGAAACCATCAGCTTCATAAGTGTTCCTTCGATCACTTCAACGCGGTTCAAAACTGCGCGCGGTATTCATAGAGCAGGTCTTCACCCGGATTATTACGGCGTTAACGGTCGAGGAAGCACATTCACGGAGAAAAGCCTTCGGAGCACGCCGTTCCGATCGCATGAAAAACGCAGCGCAGGCCTGCGACACCGCGTGGGGCTGTAGCCCCACGCGCGTTCAGACGACGGTAAGCCGGAGCAGCGTTTTTCCGGTGTGCGGAGCGGCTTTTCGGAGTGAATGCGCTTCCTCGACCATGCGCTTCATCGATAATCCGGGTTCCAGCCTGCATCAGCCTCTACGTGGCCTTCGCGGCGATCAATTCCTCAACCGCGCGATAGGCCTGATCCATCGCGATGTCGGTGTACGCCGCGGCGCCCGCGTCGGAGTTGGCGATCGTAATGCGCCCGAACGGCTTGCGCCCGACCTCGCACGGCGACTGCCCTTCCTTGAAATCGGGATCCC
>Ga0111538_10000692_pt1 | contig 46211 bp, 42 predicted proteins | sample SoiMethybrSBSTD1_FD_79669 | JGI IMG/M metagenome (GOLD analysis project Ga0111538, IMG submission 79669) | Bulk soil microbial communities from a Populus tree surrounding site in Tennessee, USA - Soil MetaG P. TD hybrid SBSTD1 (version 2)... | ecosystem: Environmental > Terrestrial > Soil >...
TCGAGCAGCTCCAGCGAGCGAACGTATCGCCCCCCCGAGCGCGCCATGCGATAGAGCCGCGGCACCGTCTCGATGTTGTGATTCAGCACGTCCGGGCTGGCGTCGAGCACGGTACGGAGCGACGATTCCTTCCCCTGAAAGTCCGGAATCAGTACCTCGATCTGACAGGCCGGCACCCGCGCGCGCGTGGCGCGGATCGTGTCGGCGAAGATCGAGGCGCCACCATCAGCCAGATCGTCGCGATCGACTGAGGTGATCACCGCAAAGCGGAGACCCATGCGGGCCACGGCTTCGGCAACGCGTCCTGGTTCGGCCGTATCGAGCTCGGTCGGTTTGCCGTGCGCGACCGCGCAGTACGAGCACGCCCGCGTGCAGACGTCGCCCAGAATCATGAACGTCGCGGTGCCGTGGTGCCAGCACTCGCCGATGTTCGGACAGCGCGCGTCCTCGCACACCGTGTTCAGCTTCAGGTCGTGCATGATGCCCTTGAGCCGGAGATAGTTCTCCGAGCCCGGCGCCCGAACCTTGAGCCACGCAGGCTTGGGCTCGCGGGGAGAGACGAACTGCAGGGGCGCTTCAACGGACATCTCCTCTAGTTTAATCAATGCGCAGTGCCCAAAGCCCGAGGCCTGACGCCCAAACTGTTTACAATCGCCTCAGATGCATCGGCTGGCCATCACGTGGCTGGGTCACGCAACGTTCTTGCTGCGAACCCCAGGCGGACGACGGGTGCTCATCGATCCGTGGCTGACGGAAAACCCCGCGTGCCCGCCTTCGGCCAAGAAGCCGCCGAAAGCGGACGTCATCCTGGCGTCACACGGTCATGCCGATCACATCGGAGACCTGATTGCCTGCGCTCGCGAAAGCGGCGCGCCCATCGTCGCGGCGCCGGAGCTGTGCGAGTGGGCTTCGCGCAAGGGCATCCAGCACGTCGCGCCGATGAACAAAGGCGGCTCACAGGTGGTGAGCGGCCTGACGGTGACGATGACCGACGCGCGGCACAGCAGCGGATTCGTCGAGAACGGGGAGATGGTGTACATGGGTGAGCCTGCCGGGTTCGTCATCCATCTCGAAGATCAGCGCACGATCTACTTCGCTGGGGACACCTGTCTATTCGGCGACATGCGGCTCATCGGCGAGCTGTATGCGCCGCAGATTGCGTTCCTGCCCATCGGCGATCGGTTCACCATGGATCCCGCGTCTGCCGCGCGCGCGTGCGAATGGCTCGGCGTACGACAGGTAGTGCCGATGCACTGGGGCACGTTCCCGGTGTTGACCGGCACGCCGGCCGAGCTCAAGCCGCTGGTCGAACCGCGCGGTATCCACGTCCTCGAGCTCAAACCCGGCGAAACGGCCGAATAATTGAAGATGGTCGTACGCGCGCAGGGTAGGCCTGGCCGTCTAGGCCAGGCGGGTAGTGCTGATGTCATTGCAACTGTTGAAAGAACGCGAAGTTCCCGAGCAGATCGTCGACCAACGATCTGAGGACGAAGACGAAGCGCTTCAGGGCATCAGGTGTCCCCGATGCAGCTGGCGCCCGAGCGCCTCGAGCCGATGGACCTGTCTCTGGCTCGACACACCGGAGCCGTATTTCGATGCCTGCGGCACCGTGTGGAATACGTTCACCACGCGGGGACGTTGCCCCGGGTGCAGTCATCAGTGGGTCTACACATCGTGTCTGCGCTGCGACCAATGGTCGTTGCACAACGACTGGTACGAGCGGACGCCGCGCCCGCAGTGATCGACGCGTGTGCGCGCCAGCTTCTGGCTGTGCTCGGGTGAGCGACGACCGATAAATCGATCGGCAGTACGCCTCACAGGCACAACCGGACATACCCCAACAGGCCCTCATCGTCATCAGAGACGTGCTGACGACCGAATTCGGACGGATGTTCCAGGGCCCGGATAGCGTGATGCCGAGAGTCGTCGACATCTACGTCAAGCACTTCACGCACGATGAAGTTCGCGCCCTGCTCGATTTCTACACCACGCCTGTGGGCCGCAAAGTCATCAGGGTCATGCCGATGTTGGCTCAGGAGAGCTCGGCGGTCGGGCAGCGCTGGGCGGAGGCGAACATGCCCCACATCCTCTCGCTCGTCGAGAAGCGATTACGCGCCGAGGGATTTCTCAAATAGCGTTCAGCGCTATTGAACGGTGATGGTTCCCTGCAGCGCCGTCACATCAGGCAGATTGTGATCGTGATAGCCGCACACCCGCGCGGTCGTGAAATTACCCGTCGTCTTGGTCTGCCCGTTCGAAATGAACGACACATCGTCGATGGCGGGGCAGTCGCCGTGTGTCGGATGCGGGTCCGAGTTGATCTGGTGGCTGCGCGTGTCGTTGTTGACGAACGAGACACGTGAGCCTGGCGCAATCGTCACGTTCTTGGGAGATACCCCGCTCGCCGTGATGGTGATCGTCGCGGCAATCGGGCCGCCGCTGCCGCCGCCAGACGGCGAAGTCGGGCCGTCATCACCGCCGCAGGACGTCAGCAGCAGCGACGCGCAGGCCAGCGTACAGGCGATCATGGCTGACCGCCATCGCCCGACCTGGCGGAGGCGGATCATCGGAAGAACTTCCGCGAGATGTTGAAGCCCATGTACCAGTCATCGTTGCTGGTTCCACCACGGGCGAGTTGACCCATTGTCGTGCCGAACCCGTTCGAGAAGTTGAGCTGGAAGACGTGCCCGCCAGCGCGCTTCTCGATGGCGAAGGACGCGTGGTTCACGCCCGGATCGTAGCCGATTCGCGGCAAGATTTCTCCGACGAGGTACACGGTCGGGCGGATGCGCACGCGTGCGCCGAGCCCGATGGCGAACGTGTCGTTGTCGTCAGTCAACTCGCTCGGCAGCTGGTTCGAGTTGTTGACCCACATCGGTTCGACGTAGACGGCACCGTGGCTGCCGAACTCACGTGAGACCGCGACCCCGATCGCGGGCGTGTAGCTGTCCTTGAAGTTGTTGGTGCCGTCAATCGAGGCGACCACGTCGAGGCCGAGCATCCCGCCCTCGCGCTGCTGCAGCAGGCTGTACTGGGTGAAGAATTTGATCGTCTTGTCGCTGGTGCGATGCAGACCCACCTGCAGGCCACGCATCAGACCGAACCGATACTCGAGACCGATTTGGGCGCCGTTGTCGATCCCGAAGAAATCGTCGGCGAGATCGCCGAAATCGCCGGCGCCGAGTGGTCGCAGAAACCGGTGCGTCACGCGGAACGCGCTCGAGAAACGCGGCACGCGCAGTGTCGTCGGCAGGCCAATCAACGTGAAGTCGGGCTGCGACTCGTTCAGATCCTTGTCCGGATCGTCCTCGGGCGCCTGTGCAGGCGCGGCGGCGTTCTGTGCCGCCGTCGTCTGGGGCCACGCCGCGACCAGCAGGGTGCAAGCAAGCAGGACTCTGGTCCAACGCATGGATTCGCTCCTAATCGTTGTTTGCACCAAGCTCGATCCACCGCTTGATGACGAGGATCTGGCCACCGCTCAGAAACGGTCCATTGAACGGCATCCGTCCGCCCACGATCCCTGCACGGCCCTCGACCTTGTGAATGAGATAGCTGGCGTCGGGGTCCCCCGGTGCCACTCGAAGGATGCCAGGTCGCTCGACGCTGGACCTGTTCACGAGGTTGCTGTACGCGACCGCATTCGTCAAGTTGAGGCCGTTGAACAGACTGCCAATCGCATTGTGGCACTGCGTGCACGGGACGCGTCCGCTCGGGTCTCCAGCTTCGAAGATGTTCTGTTGAATGCTGCGGAAAGTGGGTTCGAGGTTCGGCGTCGGGCCGGTCAGGTCGGAGAGTTTCTCGTCGCACCCGGCGACAGCGATCGCGTACAGGACCGCCAGGGCCCCGTAGAGCAAGGGTTTACGCATGGCTCTCCTCATCGCGCAGCCAATGGGCCGCGCTTCCGACTGATCCACGTTCATTCCCACTTTACTTTCCGGACTTCGGACCGATGCTGCGGAGGAAGTTGACGATGTTCCACATGTCGGTGGCCGTCATCTCGCTTCGCACGCCCTTCATCTCGGAATTTCCCCCGACGCCGTTGGAGATGATGGAGAAGATTTCGCCGTCGCTCGAGCCGTACAGCCACTCGGCATCGGTCAGGTTGGCCGGACTGGGGTTCTTCGGCGCGAGCGGGCCGTCGCCGAGCCCGTCCGGCCCGTGGCATTGCCGGCACGCCCTGTTGTACGCCTGGCGCCCCTTGGTGATCGAGTTGGCGGTGGCGGCAACCGGGTTCTTCATCGCGGCTGCCTTCGGATTGCCGCCCTTGGGGGCTTGGGCGGCACCGATCGAGACTGACAGAAAAATTGCGGCGAGGAGGGTACTAACGAGGCTACGCATGGTTCTGACACGCAAGGAGCAAGATGTGTGCCTCCATGTAACACTCGGTGAATGTCGGAAAACGGGCGGGACTGCCGCAATCGCTTACCGCGCCCGTAAGACACAACGCGAGTCGAAACCTCATCCGCATCGTCAATCGATACGGTACTTCGCCAGGTAATAACTCAGCGCCCGCTGGCTGATCCCCATCAGTTCGGCCGCGTCTTTTTTCACGCCCCCGGCCTGATCGAGTGCACGCCGAATCGTCTCACGTTCGACCCATTCGAGGTTCTGGTGCAGACGCGTGGACGGGAGGCCGGTCGTGGGAGCAGAGGTGGCGCCGAGCAGCGACACCGACTGCTCCGTCAACGTCGGCGTTGTCGCCAGGACGACCGCGCGCTCGATCGTGTTTTCCAGCTCACGCACGTTGCCGGGCCAGTCATAGTGGCTCAGCGCCTCGACGACGCCGCGCTCGACGCGATCGATGCGTTTGCCCGATCGCTGCCGGTGCTTCTCGACGAAGTGTTCGATCAGCATCGGAATGTCCTCGCGGCGATCGCGCAGTGGCGGAATCTCGATCGGAATCACGTTGAGCCGATAGTAGAGATCCTCCTGAAACTTCGCCTCGGTGACCATCTGCTTCAAATCGCGGTTGGTCGCCGCCACGACGCGGACCTCGACGCGCTGCGTCCGCTCGGCGCCGAGCGGCTCGAATTCGCGCTCTTGAAGCACGCGCAGCAGTTTGGCCTGCACGGCGGTGCTGAGCGTGCCGATCTCGTCGAGGAAGATCGAGCCGCCGTCGGCGAGCGCGAACTTGCCGCGTTTGGTCATGGTCGCGCCGGTGAAGGCGCCACGCACGTGTCCAAACAGCTCCGACTCGAGCAGCGTGTCCGGGATCGCCGCGCAGTTCACCTTGATGAGCGGCATGTCGCGTTGAGCGCTGCGATGGTGGATGAGACGCGCCACCATCTCCTTGCCCGTTCCCGTTTCGCCGATGATGAGGACGGTGCTCTTGGTGTTGGCGACGAGCTCGGCGCGCTGAATCACATCCTGCATCGAGCGGCTGCGGCCGACAATGCCGTACTGGTTGAATTCGGCGTCGCGCTCGCTGAGCAGATACTGCTTCTGCGTGCGCAGCCGCTGGCTCTTGACTGCCCGCCGCGCCAGCGCGAGCAGCTCCTCGACCTCGAATGGCTTCTCGAGGAAATCTTCGATGCCCAGCTTGAACGCCTCGCGCACGATTTGCGTGGAGCCGTGCGCGGTCATCATGACGATCTGCGGCCGTTCGGATTCGGGAACAGTGGCAGCGACCTCTCGGATCAGCTCGAGCCCGCTCATGCCCGGCATCAGGTTGTCGATGACGAGGAGGTCGAACGATCGCTCTCCGAGTTGACGCTGCGCGTCCCGCGCGCTCGACGCTTCGACGACCTCGTGCCCCTCGTCGCGCAGCGCGCGGCCAAGCCGCTTCAGGATCTTTTCTTCGTCATCGGCAAGGAGGATCGCCCCCCGGTTGGAGGTCATACGGCGCTGCTCTGAGTGACGGAAAGGGGCAGCTCGATCAGAATCTCGGTGCCGTGCCCTGGTCGGCTGGTCACGGTGATCGTGCCGCCAAGGCCCTCGATGATGTTCTTCGCGATCGGCAGGCCGAGACCGGTGCCGGCCCGCCGCGTCGTGAAGTACGGGTCGAAGATGTGCGCGAGATCGTCGGCGCTGATGCCGGTACCGCGATCCTGAACGACGATGCTGGCGCGCTCGGCTCGATGAGTCGTGCGGACGATGACGCCGGGTTGGACGGCGGTCGCCACGGCGATGGCGCGAGCGGCGCCGGGCGATGGCCGCGAGTCGTTCGACGAGGCGATCGCATGGGCGGCCTGCACCGCGTAGCGGGCGTTCGTCAGGATGTTGACCAGTGCCGTGCGGAGACGCTCGGCGTCGGTGGTCGCGGCCGGCATCGTCGCGTCGAGCTCGAACTGCACGTCGGGCTCGGCCTGTCCCGCCCACGCGGCGGCCGCCGACGCGCGGCACAGCTCGTTCAGGTCGGCGGGCGCGAGCTCGAAGCGGATCGGTTTCGCGAAGTCGAGCACGTCGCTGACTAGGGTGTTCAGCCGTTTGGTTTCCTGGTCGATGTCCGACACCGCGTCGATCCGGTCGGTCGCCGACACGTGCTCGCGCCGCAACGACGACAGCGACGCGCGGATGATCATCAACGGGTTGCGGATTTCGTGGGCGATCACCGTCGACAGGCGTCCGAGCGACGACAGGCGTTCTTTCTGCGCCGCCTCGCGCTGGAACCGCCCGATCGATTCGGTCAGCGTGTTGAAAGCGGTCGCCAGCAGGCGTGCATCGGCGTCGTCCCAGACGCGAGTCCGGACCGGAACCTTTCTTGTGAGGTCGCCGGTCGCCGAGACGTCGCGCATCGCGTGGGTCACGGCGGCGAGCGGCCGCGTCATGGTGCGTGCCACGGCGTAGCTCAAGAGCGTCGAGAGCAGCACGGCCACCACGAGGGCGGCGACCAGCCCCTGTCGCAGCGCGTTGAGAAACCTCATGCGCTCGGTCCGCGACCGCATCGTCACCGTGATCGGGCCGGTGCCGGCATCGTCGGCGCGCATCGGCCGCGCGAGCGCAACGTATTCCTGGTCGAGCAGCGTGATCGGCGTTGGCGTTCGCGCGCCGAGCACGCCGACGAGCGCCTGGTGGGACTCCGGACCGAGCGACGAGGCGACGATCTTCCCTCCAGCGGCGAATGCGACTTCGCTGTCGGTGAGCCCTTTGAACTGATGGGCGAGGCCGTCGTCCATGAAGAAGCCGACCGTGACGCGGCCGAGGACCTGAACCGGCTCGGGTTCGAGCAGCATCGGCACGCTGACGATCTGCAGCACGCCGCGCGCGTGCGGCAGGAACGTCGAAAATTCATCGGTGTCGTCGGCGGCTTCGGGTTGATACGGGAGCGCTGTCGTATCGCGCCCGGAGGAGCCGAGCACGCGGCCTTTGGGATCGGTCACGATCAGCACGTCGACGTTGATGGTCTCGCGGTATTCATCGATGACCCGCTGCACCGTCGGCGGGTCGTTCGTGTCGACCGACGCGCGCAGTTTGGGCAAGTCCGCCACCATGCGCGCCATGCGCGTGAACATGTCGGTCCGATAGGCACGGTGCTGATCGACCATGGCCGCCGCTTCGGTCAGCCCGTGCTGCAGATCGGCTTCGACCTCGTCCGACGCGCGCGCGTTCGCGAAGACGAACGCCAGCCCCAGCGACAGCGTGGAGAGCAGCGTCGACGCGATGAAGATGCGATTGGTCAGCGACGAGGCAATGCGCATGTCATCACCCCACGGCATCGACAGACGCCACGGGGAACCGGGTCACACCGGCGGGATCCTCAGCACGATGATCAGCGTGCCAGGCTCGAGGCGCCGCAAGGCGGGATCGGGATACGGCGCGACGAGTGTCCATGACTCGGCGTACCCCTGATCGAGCCGGGGCCCCCGCGCCACCCGCACACGCCGGCTCCCGTACAGGCCAGCCAGTTGCCAACGATTGTAGCTGCCCGTCCGCCCGAATGCCTCGAATGGCGTGACCGCCTGCACTTCCCACGCGCCGGCAGGCTGTTCGCCGCCAGATTCGGTCAGGAGCGCTCGGAGCGTCTCCTCCAGGCCCAATGGGGAGCGATACGTGCGATAGGCGTCGCGATGCGTGCGCGGGGCGAACAGCGCGAGATATTCCGGTGCCTCCCGCCAGGGCCTGCCCTGAGCGACGTCGAAGGGCCTGTCCTGAGCCGAGTCGAACGCGTCCGCACGCAAATCCGTGCATGGCGTGCGCAGAAGGGCAGCGGTTGCGACCAGAATGCCCCAAGTCAGACGAGTTATACTGCCTGTTCGTCGGCGGCAAGGACCCAAGGAGAACGTCGTGGCGTACATCATCTGTGAACCGTGCGTGGGTACCAAGGATACGGCGTGCGTCGACGTGTGCCCAGTCGACTGCATCCACCCGCGCAAGGACGAACCACAGTTTCAGTCCTCGGACATGCTATATATTCACCCCGACGAATGCATCGACTGCGGCGCCTGTGTGCCAGCCTGCCCGGTCGAAGCGATCTTCGCGCTGGATGAAACGCCGGAGAAGTGGAGCCAATTCATCCCGAAGAACGCGGAGTTTTACCAGAAGGTGTAAGCCGAGGTCGGCCTTCTTCGGCTGACAGCCAGGTGGGTTGCGGGGCCCACAGATCTAGTGGGATGTATCAACTGAACCTGTGACACATACGACAGCCTTTTGACCGCGATTCGGCGGGCCAACCCCGGGGTCCCCGGCGCACGTTTGTTGCGCGCTGGGATGGAGCCAACGGGCGGCCCGCGCTGGAAATCTCAAGGACGTTCCAGTAAGGGTGGGGACCATGCGGATGTTGCTCCCGTTAGCGCGTCGTACGCACGTCGTCGCCGTTTGCGCTGCAACCCTTCTCGCCGGCGGTTCGCTGGTGCTGCGAGCCCAGGGCGGTCTCGACGCGGAGCTGCAGTATCAACTCGCCTCGCTGCTGTACGACGAGACGCGATACCCCGAGGCGCTCCAGTCGTTCGAGCAGGCGTCGCAGACGCCCGACAAGGAGCTGGCGACTCGCGCGCGGAAGGGGCTGGTCCGCAGCTCGCTGAAGATCGCCGAGTTCAAACGGGCACGCACCGAAGCCGAGCAGCTTCACACCGATGCGCCGCAGGATGCGGATGCGACGGCGTTGTATGCCGACGCGCTCTGGTCGGTGGGCCTCTTCGACGAAGCCGACAGCGCCTACCGCGAGGCGCTCACGCGATCGCCCGAGTCCTCGCGCGCCCGCTTCGGGGTCGCGCGGTCGCTCGCGACGATGAACCGTCTCGACGAGGCGCTCGACACCGCATTGGCCGCAGTGTCGACCGCGCCGCGCGATGGCGACATTCATGCGCTCGTCGGCGACATCTACGAGCGGCAGCACCGGTTCCTGCAGGCCGCCAACTCCTACAAGAACTACATCAACCTGCTCCCCAACAAGGACCGCAGCGAGAAGGCGGCCTGGGCGCGCGCGCAGGTGGAGTTCCTGGAGTCGTTCGGCGACGTCGTCCCCATCGACATCGACGACACCGATCTCAACATGCTGCACACGATCCCGTTCACGCTGCAGCGGGACAAGATCGTAGTGAAAGCGCGTGTGAACGGCGGCCGTCCACAGGATTTCATCCTGGACACTGGCTCGGAGGAGACGGTGCTGTCGCGCGAGACGGCGTCGCGCGAACGCGTCCGGCCCGTCACCTACACGCTGAGCGCCGGCGTCGGCGAAGTGGGCCTGCGCGGACTGCAACTCGCCATGATCAAGTCGCTCGAGCTCGGCACGCTGCAGGTGCGCAATCTGCCGGTGCTCATCAAGAATCCGGCCCTGCGCGGCATCCCCAAGCGGGAAGGTGAGTCGTTCTCGCCGCTGTCGATCGGGATGTCGATGATGATCGACTATCAGCAGAAGCTGCTCACGATCGGCCGCAAGCTGCCGACGGTCGACCATGACATCCGCCTGCCGATGCGCGTGCATCGCCTGGCGATGGTGCGCGGGAAATTGAACAACACGCACCCGACCTACTTCGTCGTCGATACCGGCGGCGAGGTGATTTCGATCAGCGCAGACACGGCCGCGTCCCTGCCGAAGTCACCATTCCGCCGCATTCCGCTTCGCGTCTGGGGCACCTCGGGTTGGGACCGCGACGCGTTCCTGATGCCCGGAGTGGATTTGGACTTCGATACGATCGAGTACCGAAACTTCTCGCTGGTCGTGCTCAACCTGCGCGCGCCGAGTCTGCTCCTCGGCTTCCAGCTGGGTGGCATCGTCGGCCACAAGTTCCTGGCGCCCTATCGCGTCTCGATGGATCTGATAAACAGCGAGCTGCGGCTCGAGAAATCGTAGTCGGACCCAGGAATCAGGATGCATTGCCTGATTCCTGATTCCTGATTCCCGATTCCTGATTCCTAGAAATCGATCGACGCGCTCACCTTCGCGAACCGTCCCGTCAACACCGTGGTCGGCACCAGCCAGTTGCCGGTGGGGTTGTACGACGTGTTGTAGGCCAGCACCGCGCTCGAGTTCAGCAGGTTGTAGATGTCGAGGCCGACGTTCGTGCGCGTGCGGCCGAACCGGAGGATCTTCGCGACGCGGACGTCGAAGACGTTGACGCGGTCGCTCCACAGCGTGCCCGGCTCGATCAGATTGACAGTGACGTTCGGCGCACCACCAGACAATGGACGGCCGAGCGACCTGGCTGCCTCGGTGCTCGACACGACCCAGTTGGCGGCCAGCGGGTTGCCTTGATCGCTCCGGAAGGTGCCGCTCAACAGCACATCGACTTTCGGCACCGTGTAGGCGACGAGACCGGTGACGCGGGTCACGAAACCCGGGTCGTCGAGACAATAGGGGTTGGTCAACGCCGTCTCCGGCAGTTGCGCGCGAATCGCACACGAGTCGACGACGGTCTTTCCGATGTTGACGCCGCCCTGCAATGTGAGCCCGCTCTTCGGTCGTGCACTGAAGTTGACGAGCACGCCGTTGTACATCGACGTCTGATCGCCGTGGTTCCTCGCCCACGTGGTGAAGCTGTTGGTCTGGCCCGACTTGGCCTCCTTGACGTTATAGAGATTGGAAACGACGTTTCCGCCACCACCGGGCAGACGTGGATCGAGCGGTGCGGTGACGCTGAAGGTGTCGAAGTCATCCGGCGTGACCGCGAGGTTGTCGATGACGGTGAAATTCTGCAACCAGCGGCGGAAGTAGCCGACCTCGACCGAGACCCGCGGCAGGATCTCCTGCTGGACCGAGACGCCGACCTGCCAGTCGCTCGGACGCACGCCCCAGCCTTCGAGGATCTCGGGATCGAAGCTGCCGGTAAAGACCGGCTTGCCGAAATTCGTGTTGCTGAGGGTCCCGCAGATGTCACCTCCGCTCGCGGTCAGGTTCTGTGACGCGGGATTCAACAGATCGCAGTCGGGCACGTAGTTGCCATTCGAGTCGGTCCAGGGCCGCGTGACCGCCGGCGGCGCGCCGAGCACCGGGCTGCCGGCGATGCGTGCGGCCGGGTTGCTCAACGAGTAGGTGTTGTGGTTGGTCGCCGCTTCGAGATACTTGCCGATGTTGAATTTCAACGAGGTCCTGCCGTTACCGAACAGGTCGTATGCCACGCCTGCCCGCGGCGTGATGTCGTTGTATCCCTTGACGCCGGATTGCGACTCGAAGATCAGCGGCGTCGGCAGGAACCTGACGGGTCCGATCTGCTGGTCGGGGAAATAGCTCCATGCATGATCGAATCGGAGCGCGCCCTGCAATGTCATGCGGCCCCGCGTCCACTGTTCCTGCGCGTACAGGGCTTCCCACCGCGTTCGCTGCCCGGTCTTGAACGGCTTCAGATCCAACGTCAACAGGTTCGGCACGCCATGATTGAGCCGGTAGATCAGGTGCGTGTCGTTGCTGAAGTAACTCTGGTTGACGCGGTGATACGCCGCTTGATATCCGAACTTCATGCTGTGCGCGCCGGTGACGTACGAGGACGAGGCGCGCCACGTCATCACGAATCCCTGGTTGCTCGTCCAGTCCTGCGATCCGAACGTGAGGTTCTGGATGCCGTGCGCACACGCGCCCGGGACCGCATTCGCTGGCGGCGTGGCGCATTGCTCGCTCATTCTCGGGATCGCCCGCGTGGGATTGCCCGGCATCTCCTGACCACCGTAGTGGCTGTAATTCGTGCCAAACCCGGCGTCGAGCAGAAGGCGGCTCGTGAGCGGCGACGTCCAGGTCGCCTGCTGCGCGCGCTGTCGTGCGTGTCCATAGCCTGCGTAGTTGGAGAACTCGGGCGACTGAGTCGCAGTGGCGAGCCCGAACGTGCCGGCCGATCCCGGCGCGCCGGCGATAATCCAATCGCTGTCGGGCTGTTGCCGGCAGCCTTCGTTGGTGCCAGGCCACGCGGCGCCCTGGCAGGGTGTCTGCTCGTCCCAGAACACGTTGAATCGATTGCGTGGCGTCGGCTGCATCGTCAGACGAAGGCTGACTGTTCTCCAGTCGCCTGCGGTGACGGCTTGACGCGACGTGTCCGGGACGTAGACGAACTTCGTCGGATCGCCGGCGTTCTGATTCCGGTACATGCCGGGGACCGACTGCCAGCTGCCTTCGGCTCGTGAGTTGACGAAGTACCAGATGCGATCCTTGAGAATCGGACCGCCGATGCCGCCGTTGATGTCCCAGAGTTTCAGCAGCCTCCCGGGCGTCCGCAGGCCTGCCGTGCGAAGGTCGTCGGTGTAGTTGCTGCCGACGAAATTGCTGTTGACGCCGGCCGCGTAGAGCGTGCCCTTCAGCGTGTTGCCGCCGGTCTTCGGGACGATGTTCATCGTTGGTCCACCGACCTCGGCTTCGCCGAGACCGCCGGAGGTGGTGAACGTCACTTCCTGCGCGTTGCCGATGTCGGGGATGTAGCCGGAGACGCCGCCGCCGCTCAAGGGCGCGCCGACGCCGAGGCCGTCGACCTGCAATCGTCCTTCCGTCGCACGACCGCCGGGCCGCCGAAGACGACGAGCGCGGGCAGCGTCTGAACGTCCTTGGATCCGCCGGTGACCGCCGGCACGAGCTGGAACAACGATCCGTACGAACGCGACGTGGGGAGCGAGGCGATGACGTCGCCGTCGACGGTCGTCTGTCGCCGGACGCTCTGAACGTCGACGATCGGCGATTCGCCCGCGATCGTGATCGTTTCCTGCAGCGAGCCGACCTGCAGTTCGGCGTTCACCGTGCCGGTGAACGTCCCGGTCAGCTCGATGCCATCACGACGTACCGTGTTGAAGCCTGACAGCGAGAAGGTCACCGCGTAGGTGCCCGGCCTCAGATCGACGATTCGATACTGGCCGGTTCCGTCGGTGACCGCTGTTCGCGTTTTTTCGATGAGCGCCGGGCTCGAGGCTTCCACGGTCACGCCGGGAAGCACCGCGCCCGAGCTGTCCTTGACGACGCCGGTGATCGACGCCTGTGCGAACGCCATCACTGGCGTCAGAATGGCGAGAACGAGCAGGAACAGAATCCGCGATGCACGCCGCATACACCCTCCCTGACGAACCACCCGCATGGTTCAGGTGCTTTACGTAGTGCCGCGGATTCTAGCTGATTCCTGGGTCCTCCTGATTCCTGCTCCCTGAATCCTCCTGATTCCTGATTCCTGATTCCTGATTCCTAGAAGTCGTAGCCGATCCAGACGGTGAACTTCGGTTCGCGGAACCAGGAGCTGCCGCCGTAAGCGGCAAACAGGGCGTCCTCCCACTGCTTGTTCAGGAGGGTCTTCCACGAGTAGTCGAAATGAATCGGGAAGCCGAGCGCGAACGTCTCGAGGCCGAGGCCGTACGATGCCCGTGAGTCGACGAGCCGGAGCCCTTCGATGACGCGGGGTTCGCCATACACCGGTACCTGCGTGTAGATGTCCGCTCCTGGTCGGTAGGCCACGATCGGCGTGTACACCTGCGAGTCGCGCGACAGCCAGGTGAAGGGCTGGTCCTTGAAGTGCGCGCCGCCGAAGTTGGCGAAGAACACGCCGCGGATGCCGCCCAGAATCCCGATTGGCGTCAACATCGCCTCGATCAGCGGGAAGCGCAACTCGGCGTTGAAGAAGCCAGAGGTGTCACCGATGAAGCTCAGATAGTCGTAGCCGTGCATCTCAGAGTTGCCGCCGAAATACATGAAGTCGGGTGCGTCGCCCCAGCTGTGGAACCAACGCGCGCGAAGCGCGAGCAGACCCGTGGCGCCGATGCGCTGGTAGTAGCGCGCGTCGATATCCCCCGTCTGCCGCGACAGCGTGTTTCCGATGGTCGGGGCGACTTCGTAGGAGACGCGCATGGTGTTGCCGGCCAACGGACCGAACTCGCGGAACACCGTCGTCTCCTGGACGAAGTTGACGCCGAACGGCACGTAGGTGCCCGAGCGGAACAACTGGCGGCCGAATTGCTCCGACTGGTAATCCGACGAGACCTGCTGCAGGCCCGGATCGTTGAACGATTCGTTGTATTGCAGCATGCTGGCGAACAGCTCGACGCGGCGGTAGCGGTTGAACGGCCAGATCCCGAACGCGGTGCCGCCACGCACGGTGCGCGTCGCGACTGCGAGGTCGCGATCCAGATAGCCCGCGTAGATCGGATCGTAGAAGACACTTTCGAGGTTGCCGTAGAAGAACTGTGTTTGCGAGTACCCCTGCAGCGCGTAGTTGAAGCGATGCGCGAGGTTCAGATACGAGAACGACAGCGTGCGGTATTGCGAGATCGACGCCGCATAGAGGCTGAACTGCTGATCGCCGAGGACGTCGCTGAAGTTCACCGCCGAGCCGCCGAAGATGTCGCCGCCGCTCGTCACGCCGACGTTCACCGGCGGCCGGCCGTCCATGAACATCTTCTCGAACGTGCCCTTCTTCTTTTTCTTGTCGGCGACCAGCGTATGCGACAGCGGCGCTTGGAAGTCGATGATCGCCCCGGGCGAGCCGAAATCGGATGACGCTGCGGTGACGAGCGGGTCGCGGCGGTCGAGCGTGTGCAGCTCGTACTCGCCCTTGTAATACGTGATCACGCCGATCTGCGGCTGCCCGTTACCCTCGCGCAGCACCACGGCGTAGAGGGTGCCGCCGACCGCGTCGGTGTACTGCTTCAGCTCGCCGGTCTTCAGGCTCAGCGTCCAGACGTTGTAGATCTTGCCGTTGCGCGCGACGTCGGGATCGATCGGCTGCGACGGATCGGTCGCCGTCGACGGGAAGACGAGCGTGTCGGCATCCAGGAACTGCGCCGTGCCGTCGTCGTGGGTCCCGAATGTGAGCTGCGTCTTCTTGCCGCCCGGCACATCCAGCCGGAACAACTTCTCGTTCTGACTGATGCGCGCGATGTAGACGATCGACTTGCCGTCGGGCGCCCACGTCGGGCTCGAGTCGGCGAATTCGTCCTTGGTGAGATTGATGATCTGCTTCGTCGCCAGATCGACCTCGAAGATGTCGCCGGTGCCGCCCTGGAGGCCGGCGAAGACGACCTTCTTGCCGTCAGGCGAGAAGTGCGGCGACTCGGGCTCGTCGATCGTGCGCATCTCGACGCGGTCCACGACCTCGCCGGTCAGCACGTTCTGGATGATCAGCGTCCTCGACTTCTCGGTGCGGGCGAAGTACGCGATGCGATCGCCATCGGGCGCCCACGAAATCCAGCGCACCGTGACCCAGCGGCCACCGGGCGTCACGATGAACTCGAAGCCCTTGTCCTTGTCGAAGCCGCTGGTGAGCTTGCGGATGACACTGCCATCGCGGCGCGACACCAGCACGATGTCACCCTCGCGATCGCGTCGGTTCGACGTGAAGACGGCGAGCAGATCGCCTGATGGCGACGGCTCGACAGTGTAGGCGCCGCGATACGGCGTCTTCTCTGGATTCGGCGCGAGGTTGCGTCCGTAGTCGGCCGGGCGCTCCTTGTCGCGGAACGGCTTGAAGCGCTCCTTCAGGTATTTGTCGAACTGCTGGTCGAAATCGTCGGCCGTGATCTTGAACGCTTCCTGGTAAGCATCCTCGCCGCCGCCGATCACCGATTTCCGGAGCGCGAACAGATACTGCCGCAGGCCTTCCTTGCCCCACTTCGTTTCGATGAACTCGAAGATGGCGTGGCCAAGGTTGTAGATCATCCGCGCGCCGCCGACATCGCTGTAGCCTTCCAGCTTGCTCATCTTCGGGATGATGTCGGCGACCGCCGCGTCACGCACGGCCATCAAGTCCTGCGGCCGCCAGTCGCCGGTCATGTAGTCGGCGAGCCCTTCGTGAATCCACAGCGGCGAGTTGCGGCGGACGAGCGAGGCGGGAACGATGTCGTAGTCGAACTGGTGCGTCAGCTCGTGAACGATGAGCCGATAGAGCAGATCTGGCGGTTCGTCCATCGGCATGACGATGCGCTGCCGCATCGGCTCCGCGAATGCGCCGACGCCTTCCTGCGCCGCGCCGGGGACGACGTTCTGCTGCTGGAATTCGCTGCTGGTCTGGAACAGGATCAGCGGGACCTTGTGAGCCAGGTCGTATTTCAGCTCGGAGCTGACGTGCTGATACGCGCTTTCCGCGTATCCCGCCATGCGCTCGAGGTGCGGTTCGATCTCTGGGTAGTAATAGATGATGAAGTGATCCGTCTCGTAGTGGTACCACTCGAACTTGTCGTAGCGGATCTGGTTCTTGCCGAAGTACGGGACGTACGGCGTGCCTTGAGCGGCCGCAGGTTCGGCGACAAGGGCGAGGGCAGCCGCGAGCACCGCGGCACAGGGGAGCAACGGTCTGTTGCCCATGTGATGTCTCCTTGCAGGATCGGCCCTTCCCTCGTACTCCGGCGAGGACGTCGGCACGGACCGGTGAGGCGAGCCGCGATCTTACCGCTGTCCCCGCAGTGCTCGCAAACAGCGGATTGGCGCGGCAGGAGCAAAGGGCGTACCGAAGGGCTCAGGCAAAAGCGCCAGACAATACTTTGATCGCCGATCGAAGTGTCCTCACAAGGCCTCGTCAGCTGTGTCCTCGTCGCTATACTGGACGCCGGGCCGGGAATAACCGTCGCGCCGGGCGGGTTAAATCCTATGGGCCTGAGTGTCGCCGATGTTTGGACGTCGTCCGTCTACAGGCCCCGACGCGTTCAGTGACGAGGTGCTGCGGCACCTGGAGCCGTTGTACGCCACGGCGCTTCGGCTCACGCGCAACCGGGCGGATGCCGAGGACCTCGTTCAGGACACTGTCGTCAAGGCGCTCCGATTCGAGGAGCGCTTCGAACGCGGCACGAACCTGAGAGCGTGGCTGTACACCATCCTCCACAACACGTGGAGGAATCGCGTGCGAGACACGGCTCGCGAAACGGTCGACGTCGATAGCACGCGGATCGATGAACTTTCGGCGGAGCCAGGCGGCCCGGCCGAGCTCGAGACCCCAGAGCGTCTGCTGTTGCGTGACGCGTTGGGGCAGGAAGTGCAGGCGGCGCTCGATGCACTGCCGGCGGCGTTTCGTCAGGCGGTCTGGCTCCGGGACGTGGAGGACTTCAGCTATGCGGAGATTGCGAAGATGCTCGATGTCCCGATTGGAACCGTGATGTCGCGCATCTCGCGCGGGCGCCGTCAGCTGTTCGACGCGCTGACGAAGAAGCACGACGAGGGCAACGTCGTGCCGGTTGCCAAATGACTCCACCGCACATGACTCTGACGCTGCTTCTCGAGTTGTGCGTTTCGAGTGTCGAGTTGTGAAGAGCGACTGCAAGCGCACCATCGACCGTCTGCCCTCGTACGTCGATCGGCAGCTCGCCCCCGATGAAGACGCCGACGTCGATCGTCACCTGAACGCATGCCCGCCATGCCGTCGCATCGCCGAGCGCGAGCGCGGCGGCCGTCTCGTCCTGCAGCAGGAGTCGTCGCGGCTGCGCTCCGAACCGCTGCCGCCAGGATTGCGCTCGAGATGTGAAGCGCTCGCGCGCGATCACGCCACTCGGTCGTCGAGCTCACGGGGAGCGGCCCCCGTGATGCGCTCACTCATGACTGGCTGGCGGTCCACTCTCGTGCCCAGCGTCCTTGGCGCCGTATTGCTGGTGTTCACGGCATCGGCACTGCTGGCGATTGCGACGCGACGCTCGGATGCGGTGCTCGCGGCGCAGTTGACAGCCGATCACTCGAAATGTTTTCTGGTGTGGGGCGACGCGGGTAAGTCACCTGTCGAGGCGGGCGACGTCGAGCGCATGCTCGCGTCGCGATACGGCTGGACCATTCACGTGCCGCCGTCGTCTGCAGCCGCTGGGGTGCAGCTCATTGGCGCGCGCCGGTGTCTGTACGCCGACGGCGTCGTCCCGCATGTCATGTACCGCGCACATGGGCACGACCTCTCGCTGTACGTGTTGAATGGCGTCGCGCGACAACCATCGGAACTGGTCACCTTCGGGCACCGCTCCCGCATCTGGACACGCAACCAGAAAACCTATGTACTAGTCTCGTCGGCGGCGGCTGAAGGGCTTCCTGACGCGACCCGATACATGATGAGTGAGGCCTACTGACGATATGGAGCCACAGAATCCCGAAATCGAGCCGACTGCCGCTGAGGCCTCTGGCGCGGAGCCGCTCGAGGGTTCGACCGGCGAGGGCCACGGCGCACAGAACGACGACGTCGGGGAAGCCCCCGGGCGCACGCGCAAGGCGATGTGGCTGGCGATGGGCGCCGTCGCGCTCGCGCTGGGATTGATTTGGCTGGCGCCGGGCATCGATCACTTCGACGAGTCGTCGTCGACGGCCACCGGCGACCCGGACGATGCGCTCGCGACCGGCAAGGTCGCGCCGATGCACTTCACGCTGAAGGACATGAACGGTGAGGCGGTTGACCTCGCTTCGTTCAAGGGGCGCGTCGTGCTGATCAATTTCTGGGCGACCTGGTGCGGGCCGTGCCGAGCGGAGATCCCGTCGCTCGTCGAGCTGCAGGACCAGTATCGAGACGACCTCACGGTTCTTGGCGTGTCGATTGATGACGAAGCCGAAAAGCTGAAGCCGTACGCGGCTGAGTTCAAGATGAACTACCCGGTGCTCGTCGGCAAGGACCATCAGGACATGCAGGACGCGTTCGGCCCGCTCTACGGCATCCCCGTTTCAGTGATCGTGGGGCGCGACGGACGAATCGCCAAGAAGCACTCGGGCATCGCCACGAAGGAGCAGTTCGAACGGGAGATCAAGGCGCTGCTGTAGTATGATCGCGACATGTTGAAAGGCTTCACGCACGCCCGGCTCGCCTGTGGCTGTCGCATCACGTTCCGCGACGGCGTCGAGGGGAGTCCCGTCACCGTCTTGGTCGACGAGAAGGGACCAGGTTGCGTGATGTCGCTGCACGTGCGCGACCTGCCGATCTACGACTACCGCGAAGCTCTGCGTCCCCCGACTCGCTTTCTGCCGCTCGAAGAGGAAGAGTTCGAAGAGGAAGGCTAGGGACAGTTCACGGTTCAGAGTTCACGGCCGCGCTCACGCGCGGCCGTTTCTGCGTACGGCCGTACGTGGGGGCCGCCTTGAGGCGGCCCTAGGCCTAATGGAACTGCACGCGCAGATCCGCGACCAGGGGTAGATGATCCGACGCGATCAGCGACTGCCGCGTCCGCGGCAGATCCACCTTCGCCACTTCAACTGAGCCCTCGTAGTAGATGTGGTCGAGATGCAGGAACGGGAACACGCCCGGATACGTTCGTCGCCGACGTAGGTGTGCCCGCAGATCGATGCTCTGGAGACGCTCGTTGAGGATTTGTGTCGCGAGGCCGCGCGTCCATTCGTTGAAGTCGCCAAGGACGACCTTCGGCACTCCGACGCGCCGATCGTGCACGATGCCGCCGAGCCGCCCGGCCTGGTAGCGGCGCTCGAGGAACGCGGTACCGAGGTGCACGTTGTACAGATGCAGCGTGTGCTCGCCCATGCCGATGTCGACACGCTGGCAGCAGCGCGGCTCGCACGTTTTCCACGACAGGTCGTAGTGGACGTGATGGCGGATCGGGAGCCGGCTGAGGACGACGTTGCCGAACAGACTGCCTCGCCGGTGTCGGGTTGGCGCCATCACCCATCCCATACCGAGCTGCGCGCCGAGCTCCGCGGCATGTCCCATGGACACCGGTCCGGCGCCGATGACCTCCTGCAGCGCGATGACGTCGGGATCGATGGCCCGGATGACCTCGGCGGTCCGAATGGGATTTGTGCGGCCGTCGAGGCCGCGGCATCGATGGACGTTGTACGTGGCGACACGCAGAGTACGCCACGTCGACTGACTCATGCCGCGAACGCTTCCATGATCGGTGCGACTAGTGGAGTGTATCCACTGAATGAGTACCAATCACAACGAGCGTTCGAGCGCGTTCTGCTGGCCGCGACAACGGAGCGGCCAGGAGTGATTTGGGCGGCACATACCACTAGTCGAGATCGAAGTCACGTACCGGCCGCGTCACCGGCTCGGTGTGGGCTTGCTTCAGCGCTTCCTCGAAGCGCCGCGCCAGCGCGTCGTCGCGACCCTTCTCGGCTTCTACGGACTGCTCGAACAGTGCCTCGCGCCGCGCCTCCGCGGCGGCGAGGATCCGCGACGCCTCGCTCAGTTCCGGCTTGTCCGCGCGCTCCGGCTCCTGATGCCGCACCACACGGCCCAGGTTGATGTCGATGACCAACGTGGAGTGGCAGCAGGGGCACTCGACCTCGACCTCGCTTTTCAACTTGGCCATGCCGGCATTTTAGTCCTGTAACCACCCGATCGCAGCGCTCGGTCTCGACGGGCGTCAGCCTCGTGTCGCGAACTCGGGTGGCAATGCGGTCCAGCGCTCGCGTCCCTTGTAATAGCGCCACGGCTTGTATCCGTGCGCCTCGAGGAATCGCCGATAGCGTCGACGCATCGCGTCGGTCTTGCGATTCGACGTGGCGATCCTCCGATGCGGCCAGTCGAGCAGCACCCGTTCCACTTTCCAGACATTCGACGGCGACAGCCGCCAGTCGTAGGTGCCGAGCACACGCAAGTCGACCACCGCGTATGCCTTGATGCGTCCGGTGAGATCGATGTACGACTCGTGGTAGCTGAGTGCCAGCGCTCGAGGCGTGGCGAAGAGCGGTTTGCGCCCGTGCAGGCCGGGATCGCGCGACCGCGCGACCGATCCCCATCCGGTCGCGGTGCGATACACGAAGATCACATGGTCGAGCAGGTCCATCGACTCGAAGCTCAGAACGAGCGGCGGGTAGCGATGCTGTTCGAGGATGACGGCGGCCGCCAGTGCAGCCTCGAGACAGTGCGCCGTGCCGGTTGCGACGACGCCGCGGAAGCTGCGCAGCGTCTCGCCGCCCTTCTCGGTGTTGTAGGGCAAGCCGTTCAGCCATGTCTGCACCGCCGCCGGCGTGCGAAGGCGGGCGATGACGCGCCGCTCCTCGGCGGTCATCGGCAGCACTGGTGGATCCTGGCGATCAGTGCGCGGGAGCGGGAGTCGACGTGAGCTCGGCAACGAGTTCGGCAGGTGTCCACGAATTGCCGTTGTGGATCGTCACGAGGCGGCCGTTACCATCGATCACGGCCGTGCGGAGGTTGTGCGTGATGTCGCGCGAGCCCGTCGGGTTGTGCTCGACATACATGCCGAGCTGCGATCCGAATTGATTGACATCCTTCGGGTCGCCCGTGAGAAACGACCACCGCGCCGGGTCCGCGCCTTGCCGTCGCGCGTGCGCTTTCAAGACGCGCGGCGTGTCGAACGCCGGATCCAGTGTCACCGACACGAGCCGCACGTCGGCGAGTGACGGCGTGGCCGCAATCGTCTTCTGCACCTGGGCGAAGTGCTTGTCCATCAACGGGCAGAACTCGGGCAGCGGGCATCGTGTGTAGATGAAGGTCATCGCCACGCGGTGGCCACGGAGCGAGGAGATGGAGGTCGGCTTGCCGTCCTCGTTGACGAGTGTCGCGTCGGTCAGCGCTTCACCCGGCTGACGAATGTCGGCCGCCGGAGACGGGGGCGGTGCCTCCGGAGCGGCGCGTCCAGTCTTCGTCAGCGTGGACAGGTGGGCGTTGACCTCGCCGATGACCAGCGTGGCCGTCACGAGATCGCCCGGCTGCTTGCCCTCGAGCAGCGCGAGGTCCTTCACCTTGAACGGCATCGTCATACCGGGCATGAAGCCCTTGATGTCCTCGTGCTTGATCACGACCTCGCTGCGCTCGGGCCAGACCGCCAGAATCTGGCCTTTCAGTTCGTACTGACGGGCGTCGGCGTTGCGCGAGCCGCCGCACGCGCTCGGGGCCAGGATGGCGACGAGGAGAACCCACCAGAGCCGCATCGCGTCCACTGTAACAATATTTTCACGAGTAGGGCAGAATGCGGCCTGTGTCCTTTCCGGCACTCCAACTCAAGAGCCTGCGCAAGACGTTCGGATCGACCGTCGCGGTCGAAGGGATGGATCTCGTCGTGCCGCAGGGGGCGTTGTACGGGGTGATCGGGCCCAACGGCGCCGGCAAGACGACGATGATCCGCATGATCATGTCGATCCTGTTTCCAGACTCCGGCGAGCTGTCGGTGCTCGGTCGCGGCTCGGCGCTCGAGGCGAAGGATCGAATCGGCTATCTTCCGGAGGAGCGCGGCGTTTATCGCAAGATGAAAGTGGCCGCGTTCCTCGTCTACCTGGCGCGTTTGAAGGGCGTCGGCCGCGAAGACGCCCTTACCCGCCTGCCGACGCTGCTGTCGGAGATCGGGCTGCAAGGCGTCGAAGAGAAGCGCTGTGAGGACCTCTCGAAGGGCATGCTGCAGCGCGTGCAGTTCCTCGCGGCGGTCATCCACAAACCGGACCTGATCATTCTCGACGAACCGTTCAGCGGGCAGGATCCCGTGAGCGTCCGTATCCTGCGCGATCGCATCCTTGCGGAGCATCGCCGCGGCGCGACCGTCCTGCTGTCGACGCATGTGATGGCGCACGCCGAAGAGATGTGCCAGCACGTCGTGATGATCCACCAGGGGCGCAAGGTCCTGGACGAGCCGAGCGCCGGTCTGAGACGGCAATTCGACCCGACCACGATCCACTTCGAGGCGCTCGACGTCGCTGCCGATCGACGACGGCTCGCCGTCGTCCCTGGTGTCGGCCGTGTCGAGGGCACGGACGGCGCCTTTCGAGTCACCGTCGCGCCTGGCGCCGATCCGTCCGATGTCATGGCCCGCCTGGCGGCGGCGGTGCCGCCCGCCCGTATCGAGCTGGCACGACTGCGGCTCGAGGACGTGTTCGTCCGCATCGTCACCGGATCGGCCGACCAGGACGCCGACCGGGCGCTGCGCGCCAGCCTGGCTGAGGGATCTGAAGGAGTCCCGGCATGACGGTCGACATCCGGCGCGTCGGCCTCGTGGCCGGCCGCGAATTCATCGCGGCGGTGATGAACAAGGGCTTCGTCATCGGTCTTCTGTTGATGCCCGCGATCGTCGCGGCGCTGTTCGTCGTGTTTCCGCGGGTGGTCAGCACTCGAGCGCAGGGCGTACGCGGGGAAGTGGCCGTCATCGATCCAACGGGACAGGTCGCTGGCTCGCTGGGCGAATCGCTGTCGAAAGACGCGATTGCGCGCCGCCGTCTCGACAGCATGAAGCGCGTGCTCGAGAGCACTCCCGAGGCGTTCCGGACGATGGCCGGCGGCTCGGAGGCGGCATTGGAGCGTGCGGTCGGAACGCCTCCGGAGCTCACGATTGTCGACCGGCAGAGCGGCGCCGATCTCCAGGCGGCGAAAGATTGGCTGACCGCCCCGGCAGCACCGGGCGGCATGCGTCATCTGGCGCTCATCGTCGTGCAGCCCGACGCCATCACGCGGTCGGATGGTCACTCGGAGTACGGCAGCTACGAGCTGTACGTGCCCGAGAACCTCGACGATCGTCTCGAGACCGAGTTCTACGACGCGATGCGTGACGCCATCGTCAGCGCGCGCATCCGTGCACGCAGCCTCGATCGCGCCGAAGTGGAAGCGGTGATGCAAGTGCGCCGCGCAGCCTCGGTAACCGTGACGGCGGGCGCCGAGCGCCAGACGAACCGGATCTTCAATCAGGCGCTGCCGTGGGTGTTTGGCGGTCTCCTGATCTTTGGTGTGATGATCGGCGGGCAGACGCTGCTGACGCAGACGATCGAGGAGAAGTCGAACCGCGTCGTCGAGGTGTTGCTGTCGGCGGTGTCGCCGACGGAGCTGATGGCCGGCAAGGTTCTCGGGCAGATGGCGGTCAGCATGCTCGTGCTCGCGCTGTACATCGGGATGGGGTTGTTCGTCTTGATGTCCGTGGCGTTGATCGGCCTGCTCGACCCGATGTTGATTGTGTATCTGGTGCTGTTCTTCCTGGTCTCGTATCTCCTGTTCTCGGCGGTGTATGCCGCCATCGGCGCCGCCGTCAACGAGATGCGCGAAGCGCAGTCGCTGATGACGCCGCTGATCCTGGCGCTGATGGCGCCGTGGGTGTTCGCGCCAATCATCGGCCGAGAGCCGAATTCGACGTTTGCGATCGTCATGAGCTTTCTGCCGCCCGTGAATACGTTTGCCATGATGATCCGTCTGGCATCGACGACACCGCCGCCGCTGTGGCAGGTGGCGCTCACGTTGATCGTCGGCCTCGCGGCGGCCGTCGTCACGATTTGGTTTGCCGGAAAAGTGTTCAAGGTCGGCCTGCTGATGCACGGCAAGGCGCCGGACATGCGGACGCTGGTGAGGTGGGCCAAACAGGCCTGAGCGGCTTGTAATGCAAAATGCAAATTTCAAAATGCAAAATGGATGATCGAACTCACGAGCTCCTTGTGACTCTCTTTCGCATTTTGCATTTTGCATTTTGAATTACAGATGGGCATTTGGATCGGTACCTCCGGCTACAACTACCCCGAGTGGAAAGGCAGCTTCTATCCCGAGACGCTGCCGTCGGCGAAGATGCTGCCGTATTACGCCGAGCGATTCCCGACCGTCGAGATCAACTACACCTTCTATCGCGCGCCGAACGAGAAGATTCTCGACGGCTGGAACAAGGCGACGCCGGATCGGTTCAAGCTGACGCTCAAAGCGCCTCGGCGTATCACCCACGACTCCCGGTTGCGCGATTGCGCCGAGCCGCTGCGCCGTTTCCTCGAGACCGCCGCCACGCTCGGCGACAAGCTTGGCGCGCTGCTGTTTCAACTGCCACCGAATCTGAAAAAGGATACGGCGCTGTTCGACGAGTTCCTCGGCGCGTTTCCGCCGCGCGTCTGCGCCGCGTTCGAGTTCCGCCACACCTCATGGCTCGACGAGGAAATCTACGCGCGTCTGCGGGCTCGCAACCTCGCCTTGTGCGTCGCTGACAGCGAGAAGCTCTCGACTCCCGTCGAACTGACCGCCGGGTACGCCTACTTCCGCCTGCGCGACGAAGGCTACCAGCCGGAAGACATCGCACGATGGGCCGCGTCGATCCGGGAGAAGACGGCCCAGTGTGAGGAGGTGTTCGTGTACTTCAAGCACGAAGAGCAGGGAAAGGGACCCGAGTTCGCGACGCTCCTGATGCAACACCTCGGGCTCGCTCAGGGAACATAGCCCACGTGCAAGGAATGTCACACGACGTGTCCTCGCCACCGCCTGCGATGCGTGGTCGCCGGTTATGGATGGTGGCGGGCGCGGTGCTCGTCGTCACGGCGTCGCTCGTCACCGTGAGCGTGACACGGCCTCGAGTCTCCGTCCGCTGGCAGCCGACGATAACCGACGCGGAGCGACTCGCGCTGGAACAGCGGCACGATCTCCGCAATGGCAAGCCGGACGATCACGCAGACTCGGTCTGGCGGTACGAGCTCGGAGACTGGTCGCGTGACGCGGTCGCCCGTCTGGTCAACGATCCCGCCGTCGCGGATACGCACTACATCGATCGATCGACGTATGCCGTGGACGCCCCGAGCGTGAGCGTCGGGACACGGATACCGTCGATTCTCGGTCTCCTGCCGTTCCCGTTCAGCACTGACAACCGCTTCGAATCGCTCTGGCTCTTCGTACAGGTTCAAAGCATCTGTCTTATTGCCGCTGGCTGCGCGCTCTTGAGGAGTGCCCGCATTGCCACTGAACGCAAACGGCGGACGCTCGCGATCGGCGCGCTGTTCGTCGTGGCCGTGGCCGTTTATGCCCTTCCGTTCCGGCCGACGCTGCTGCGGATGGCCGATGCGAACATGTACACGAAGAACCGGAGCAACTTCGAGCGATCGATCGGACGGGGCGAGGTTCCGTTCGAAAACCATTTGACCGTGGCTCTGCTCGCGAAGATCTACCCGAGGTTCGGCGCTGGAGAAGATGCACCCGAACGAACGTTCAAAACGCTGACGCGCCTCGCCGCTGCGTGGTTCGTACTCTGTGCGCTCGCGATCGGCATCGTCGAACGATGGTCTCCCCACGTGGTGCGCTACCTCGCGCTCACCCTGCTCGCCCCCTCGACCTTGATGTACTTCGGGCATCGGGATTTTGCGTACCTCTCCCTGAACGTGGCCGCCTTCCCGTTGCTCGCCCATGGCATCTCAACAGGCAGCAAGCGACTCGAAGCGGGCAGTGCGCTGGCGGGCCTTGGCGCGGCGCTGCATGGATTCGGTCTGCTCTCGCTCGTGGGCGCGTGGCTCGGCACGCTCGTCGCGCGCGCATCGCTGTTGACGCGTGCCGAGCGGGTGTTGCGGATTGCGGCGTGGGGCACGGCGGCGTGGCTGGGATGGATCGCGATCTACGTGATTGTGCTCAAGCTGGGGCTCGCAACGAGCCACGGCGGATCGGGGTCCTGGCGTCCGCTGTTCATCGACGTCGTCGACCGGCGCTTGAACGTGGCGCTCTTCTCTGGTGCGGGCGTTCGTGACCTCCTCGTGTCCGCCTGGGCGGTCGGAGTGCCGCTTGTGGCGGTGGCCGTGTCACTCTGGAAGACGCACAGGGATCACGTTCTCCTGGTGATGTGTTACGCGGTGCCGTCGCTGCTTTTCCTCACTTTCTTCTGGCCGGTTCAGGGATTGGGTGTGGATACGGGCCATGTCGTCGCGGCGTTTCCAGCCTTCTACGCGGCCGCATGGCTCTGTGCGCGCGAACCACGACACACGACGATCGCCGCCGTGCTCCTGATCTCGGCGCACCTGGCCTTCTGGCGCATGGTCCTCGATACACGATTCGTGAACTGGTCGCTGTCGTCCTGACCCGCAGGTCCGGCTATTCTTAACGTCGATTCGTGAACGTCTCTCTGTTCCGAGCCCTGCGGATTGTGATTGCGGCCGACTCTGATCCCGTCCGGCAGGTCCTCTTCGGCAACTTGATGCAAGCACGGCGCTTGGTCCGCGTCGCTTATGGGCTCCATGCGCGGTTCACTGGAACCCGGACCTCGGCGCTGCTGGTGTCGAGCTTTGCCCTCGGCTACTTCGTGCGCATCAGCCCGCCAACCAGGGCCGCGTCGGTTCTGGGCGTGGCGAAACACGCGAACGCGGGCCGTCAGATCGAGCGCGTCAGCGGCTGGGTCGGACACGAGCACTGCGAGCGGATCGGAACCCGACTTCGTGTTCGGGGTGGGCTCGGCGGCCTGGTCCACCTGATGTCGCCGCGCGCCTACGGTGATCTGCTGCAATCGTTTCGCATCATTCACCGGCTCGACCGCAAGTACGGTTTCCTCGTCGCCTGTCGGGCGGCAGCGGCCATCGCGTGGTACGCGCGGACGAAGGCCGTCCTCGCACAGCACCGGCCCGGTGCGATCCTCGTGTCCAGCGACTCGAACCCCGAAGAGGTCGGCGTCACTGCCGCGGCGTCGGCGCTCGAAGTTCCGCGCATCTTCGTGTCGCACGCGTATCCCACGCCGTTCGCACCCGCGCTGAACTTCAGCCTGTCGATACTGGAGGGCGAAGCGGCCGTGCGGGCGCGGCAGCGAAGAGGTCCCATCCGCGGCGGCATCGTGCTTGCCGGTGTCGAAGGCGAGTCGGCGCCGTTGGACCCGACGCGACTCGAGCGGAAAGAGCCCGTGATCGGCATCTTCACCCCGAAGGCGATCGCCTGGCCCACGCTGGCGGCGATCATCAAGGATTGTCGCGAGGTGTTCCGTGCCAGGCACATCGTGATTCGTTGGCACCCGAGCCGACTCGATCAGGCGCGTCACCTCCGCGAGCTGGGCAACGGGTCGGGCGTCGAGGAATCGCCCATGTCCGCGACGCTCACCGAGGTGGCACGACGATGCGATTGGGTGATTGCCGACGAGAACAGCAACGTGCACCTCCCCGTGCTCAAACTGGGTATTCCAACCGTCGTCGTGAAAGGGCTCGGACTGTACCCCGAGAGCCGATCGGACATGTACGGTTTTGCGGCGGCAGGCATCGTGTTCCCACCGGTCCGATCACTGCGAGAGCTTCGCGTCGCCGACTTCGAAAGGTTCTTCGATGCGGCGTGGGTCGGTCGGTTTCGACAGTACGATGCCTCGTACCTGCGTTCGGAGGCAGAGATCGGCGCCGAGGTTCGGAGCGTGATCGGCCGACTGCTCGAGGGAGTGGGGGAGAACCAACCTGTCTAGGACGCGCCCGATCGCGACCATCGTCAGTCTCCTGGTTAGCGGAGCGCTCCTCGTCACGTTGTACCGGAGCCTCGACGTGCGCCTCGTCGTTCAGGCGCTGCTCCACTCCGACAAACTCTGGCTGGTGATCTCCGTCGGCATGATCGTGCCGATTACCTACCTCCGGGCGGTTCGTTTCTATTGGGTGGCACCGCGCGGCGCGCTGCCCGATACGTGGGAGGCGTTCCGGCTGACGCTGGTCGCCTCCGCGCTGAACGTGTTCCTGCCGGCGAAAGCCGGCGATCTCGCGAAAGGGTATTTTCTGGCCACGCGCAGCGACACACCCGCGGGGGTCGCGCTCGCGACCGTGGTCTATGAGCGGATGTGCGATCTGTTCGCGCTGATCACCTGGTGTGTCGTCGGCTGGGTGATCGGCCGTCCGGAAGTGAGCGGTGTGCCTCGCGCATTCTGGCCGGCGCTGGCGGGGGCCGGCGCGGGTTGTTTCGTGTTCATCTTCTTCGAATGGCCCGGCAGCTTCGTGCAGACGATCGCCCGGCGCCTGTTGCCGTACAAGCGCCTCCGCAAGCTCCACGATCTGGCAGAAGGGTGGCCGGGGTTGCTGCGACGTCTTGGAGGCCGTCGCCGCTGGATCGTCGGTTACTCGCTGGTGTTGTGGCTGACCCACCTCGTGCAGATCTGGCTCTTCACCTTCGCGCTGTCGGTCTCTGTTCCGTTCACGGTCTCCACGAGCCTGTCGGCGGTCGCCCTCGTGGCGGGACAGGTGCCGTTCACGATTGCCGGCCTCGGCGCACGCGACGTCGTGCTGGTCGTGCTCCTCGCGCGTTATATGAAGCCCGAATCTGCGGCCGCGATGGGCGTGCTGATCTCGACGCGGGGACTGTTGCCTCCACTCATGGGGCTGCCCATTCTGCGCCCGTATCTGTCATCGGCAGTCGAGCACGCGGAGCGGTGGCGCCAGAAGCCCGTCGAACGGCAGCGGTCGCAAACCTGACGACCTCACGCTCCGCCCAGTACCCATCGTAATCAGCGGCGCCGTGCTCGACGAACGCGCAATGCCCACCGTGCCTCGTCAGGATGGTCGTCAGCCACGGGTTGCTGCTCACCATCGGGTGGCGGAATGGACCTGACGGGACGAAGGGGTCGTCTTCGGCGCTGACGATGAGCGCCGGCACGCGAATCCGATCGATCACACGCATGGCGCTGGCGCGGTGGTAATAGTCGGCCGCATCCCGGAAGCCGTGATGCGGTGCGGTATACGCCTCGTCGAATTGGCGCACCGTCCAGACGCGTGACAGCGGAGCGATCGAGAAGTCATCCGGGAACAATCTGGCCTTGCGGCGCATTCGCGCCTTGAGGCGACGAACAAAGTTGAACTCGTAGGCGAGGTTCGATCGGCGTTCGAGCGCATTCACGCACACGGCGAGATCCATCGTCGGCGAGACCGCACAGACCGCCTTCAGTGCCGGGAACGTGTCTTCGACCTCGCCGGCCAGCTTCAGCGTGAGATTGCCGCCGAGCGAGTAGCCGGCGACGGCCCACGAGTCGATCCCGTCCGTCCTGGCGAGTTCGCGCATGACGAAGAGCGGATCGTGAGTCAGACCGGAATGATAAAGACCGCGCGACAGGTGCTCGGTGTCGCCGCAGTTGCGCTGATTGAGCCTGACGATGTTCCAGCCCGCGGCCCATGCCTTGTCGGCCATGCCGCTCATGTAGTGCGCCTGGCTGGAGCCTTCGAGGCCATGCAGCAGCAGCATCGCCGGGTGATTCGACGGACGCTCCTGCCAGTGGCAGTGTGCGAGGACGCGCGCCTCCGGCGCCACATCGAAGAAGCGTTCCACGGGCGGCGGCAACCGGGGGAACACACGTCGCCGCGCCCAGGCGTAGATCGTCTGGACGTGCCCGTTCGCGAAGCGTGGCTGAAAGAGCGTCGGCTCGAAGGTCACACGGGGAGCGGCGCCTTGAGGCGGTCGAGATAGCAGTTGTGCATGTCGTGGTCGGTGACCTTCTCGATTCCGCTCTGGAGAATCTCGTCGCAGCGCTTGCGCAACGCCTGCTCGAGGCTGTCGAGACTCAGGCCGTGGAACTCGCCTTTGACCACATCGACGACCAGCTGGCCAATCTGTTGAAAAGACTCGCCACTGAGCGCGCCCCTCGCGAATTTCAAGGCCGCGCTCATCGTTTCCACGCTCGAATCCGTGTTGGAGGCTTTCCCGGCCTCATCGAAGAAGATCTGGCCGCCGTAATGCCGATAGCCCGTGCCGTAAAACGGCACTCGCGGCACGATGTCGCGGTCGTTGACGAATCGGAAGACGCTGACTCCCATCTTGTCATGCAGCAGCTCCGCAAACTCATTGTCGCCGACGCGCGGCTGGCCGAAGGTGTAGACGGCCTGAATCGGCACGGACGTGATAGCCGTATCGAAGCTTGCCCGGGCTGCGCACAGCTCGGCGAGCGCGCCACCCAGGCTGTGCCCGGTGATCCAGACGCGCCGATTGCCACAATTGGCCAGCCGTTTCGGCAGCACGTCGCGGCCGTCGCGCCACACAGCCTCGAGGGCGTGGTAGAAGCCCTTGTGCACCTTGCCGACCCGGTGCGCCCACGGCGCGTGTATCACCCGGCCATCGCTCAGCCAGTCCATCGGGCGCTTCGGCTCGGTGCCGCGAAACGCCACCACGAGATCGGTCTCGTTCTGCACGACGAATCCCTGGGTGTCGTCGGCGTCGAAGACCTCGAGCGTGCCGGGGGTGAATCCTTGCGAAACCGCCCAGCGCTCGCACGCCGCCGGTGTCTGATAGGCGACGGCCGCGGCTTGTCCGAGAACCTTGGCGTTGTCGAGCACTTTCGCGTGGGAGCCCAGGGCCATATTCCCTCCCGTCGGGGCGCGGAAGAGCAGTATAGTTCGCACGACGGGTTCCGTGCGGAGGCGACACATGAGTGAGAGACGTCATCTGCGGTATTCGATCGTCGCGCTTGCGGTGTTCGTGATGGCTGCGGCGCTGGTAAGCGTTCGCGCGGGGCAGACCTCTGCGCCGCGATCGGTCGCCGTCGATAGCGACGACATCGGCGGCGTCGTCACCGGACCGAAAGGTCCTGAAGCGGGTGTCTGGGTGATTGCCGAATCGACGGCGCTCCCCACCCGCCTGATCAAGAGCGTCGTGACCGACGATCAGGGACGCTACCTGATCCCGGATCTGCCGAACAGCACCTATGACGTGTGGGTGCGCGGCTACGGTCTCGTCGACTCGCCCAAGACGAAGTCGACACCTGGAAAGCAGGTCGCGTTGACGGCGGTGCCGGCGCCGAGTCAACGCGTGGCGTCGGAGTACTACCCCGCGCAGTACTGGCTGTCGCTGTTGCAGGTGCCACCGAAGAGTGATTTCCCCGGTACAGGACCGTCTGGCAATGGCATCTCGCCGAACATGAAGAGCCAGGGCGAGTGGATTCGCAACATCGTCAACACCGATGGCTGTACCGGCTGCCATCAGATGGGCAACAAGGCGACGCGTGAGATCCCGGAAGGTCTCGGTCGGTTCGAGAATCTGCAGGCGGCCTGGGATCGACGCATACAGTCAGGGCAGGCCGGCGGCGGCATGAGTGCGAGGTTCACGCAGGTCGGACGTCCGCGCGCGCTCGCCATGTGGGCAGACTGGTCGGAACGCATCTCGAAAGGCGAGTTGCCCTCCGCCGCTCCGCAACGGCCACAGGGCAAGGAACGGAACGTCGTCGTGACGATGTGGGATTGGGCCGATCCGAAAGTCTACCTGCACGACGAGATCGCGAGCGACAAGCGCAACCCGACAGTGAACGCGAACGGTCCCGTGTACGGCGCCCTCGAGGCGAGTGCGGACTACATGCCGGTCGTCGATCCGAAGACGCATACGACGTCCCGCGTCAAGCTCGTCGTCCGTGATCCGAAGACGCCGAGCGAAGCGAACACTCCGCCCGCTCAGCCGTCGGCCTACTGGGGTGAAGAGGCCATCTGGACGAGCCAGGCCAACGCGCACAGCTTCGCGATGGACAAGCAGGCGCGTGTCTGGATCGCAGCCCGCATCCGTCCGAACCAGACCAGCGCGTTCTGTCAGGCCGGCTCGGATCATCCGTCGGCCAAGGCGTTTCCGATCCAGCAGAGCGGACGCCAGATGCAGATGTACGACCCGAAGACCAAAGAGGTCACGACGATCGACACCTGCTTCGGCACGCATCACCTGAACTTCGATGACAACGACGTGCTGTGGTTCACCGGCGGCGGCCCCGTCGAAGGCTGGTTCGATACGCGGATCTACGACAAGACCAAGGACGAGAAGAAGGCGCAGGGCTGGACCGTGTTCGTGCTCGACACCAACGGCAACGGCAAGCGCGACGCGTATGTCGAGCCAGACGCGCCGCTCGATCCCGCGAAGGACAAGCGCATCAACGCGCCGTTCTACGGCGTCGCGCCGGTCCCAGGGGACCCGTCGGTGGTGTGGGGCTCGGTAACGGGAATGCCCGGCTCTCTCGTGCGTCTGACACTTGGCTCGAATCCGCCCGAGACCGCGCTGTCGGAGATCTACGAAGTGCCGTGGAACAACGCGAAAGCGCCCGCCCAGGGATTCGCGCCTCGCGGCATGGACGTCGATAGCAACGGTGTGGTGTGGGCCGTGCTCTCGAGCGGTCAGCTCGCCAGCTTCGATCGCCGCAAGTGCAAGGCACCGCTCAACGGGCCGAACGCGACCGGACAGCACTGCCCCGAGGGCTGGGCGCTCTATCCGCTGCCCGGGCCGAACTACAAGGGCGCGGTCGATTCGGCGAGCGCCGACACGGCCTACTACAACTTCGTCGATCGTTTCGACATGCTGGGCATGGGCAAGAACGTGCCGCTCGCGACCGGCAACGGCTCAGAGGCCTTGCTGGCGCTGATCGATGGCAAGTTCTTGACCTTCCGCGTGCCATACCCGATGGGGTTCTATTCGAAGGGGATGGACGGACGCATCGACGACCCGAAAGCCGGCTGGAAGGGCAAGGGCATCTGGACGACGATCGCCACCCGTGCACCGTTCCATATGGAAGGCGGCAAGGGGACGACGAGCAAACTGCTCAAATTCCAGGTGAGGAACAGCCCTCTGGACAAGTAGAAGGCCCCAGGGCCCAGGCCACAGGCCCGAGGTTCAGAACTCAGTGCGTAGAACTGAGGCCTGGGCCCTGGGCCCTGTGGCCTGCCCCGTCAGAACTTCATCAGTAGCAGCACGCCGATGACAACCACAGCACAGGCGAGTGCGACGGTCAGGATGCGCTGCTGCTTGCGCATCTTCTCTTCGGCCAGACGCAGGTCGGTGATGTTCTCCCACAGCGCGCGGTGAAGCTGTGGCGCGCGATCCCATGCCTCCCCGATCGGCGGCTCTGATTGCTCCGCCGTGTCCGAACTGATCGGCGCAAGGAAGCGATAACCGCGCTTCGGCACGGTCTGGACGTAGAGGGAGCTTTCCGCGCGATCGCCCAGGGCCTCGCGAACCTGCTTGATCGCGAAGTTCACCCCTTGCTCGAAGTCGACGAAGGTGTCATCCCTCCACAGTTCAGACTGGATCTCCTCGCGCGTGATGAGCGTGCCGGGACGCGCCGTCAGGAGACAAAGCAGGCGGAACGGCTGAGGCTGGATGCGTACGGCGCGTCCGTTCCGGCGCAGCTGTTCGGCGTCGAGGTCGAGCTCGAAGGAACCGAACCGCCGGATCGCCGCTTTAGAGGTCTCCATCAGCTTGATGCCTGGCCCAGCCTACCATTTTTCCGCCGTCACGACTGCCCGCACTCGTCTGCCCAACGTATTGAGCCACTGTGGTTTGCCTGCTCATCAAGGGATCGTTCGCGCCTCGGCGCCGGCTCATGGCCGATTCCCCCCGTCGCGCGTATAAGAACGCCAAACGCTAAACAGACTAGACAGGGAGACCGACATGACACAACCTCTACGGCATCTCATCACGGTAACGATGGGGCTGACGGTAATCGGGGTCCTCGGGGCGGCGGCACTGGTCAATGCGCAAGACAAAGAGGCCAGGGGCTCGGTGACCGCTGTCTCGGATTCATCGCTCACGATCTCGTCTGGCGACCGCAACATGACGTTCGTCGTGGACCGCAACACGAAGCTGGAAGTCAAAGCGGCGGCGCGGCAGACCCGGACGGTGGGATCCGGCAATACGCCAGGCGTGACGATGACCCAGTACCTGAAGGTGGGAAATCCCGTTCTGGTGCACTACAAGGACGCTGACGGACGCATGACCGCGCTGTCGGTGCGCCCCGTGAGTACGGCAGGAGACGGAGCGGCGGCTGAGCCCGCGAAAATTGCGAACGGGACTGTCAAGGCTGTCAGCCTGTCGCAAGTCACGTTGGCCTCCCAAGGCAAAGACCTGACGTTCGCCATTACCAAGGACACGGACGTCCTCGCGCGCGGCGCTTCGAAGACGACGAAGGCTGCCGGCGGCAAGACCACCATCGCCGATTTCATCCACAACGGTGACGACGTCTCTATCAGCTACCTCGAGCAGGGCGGGACGATGACGGCATCGGAGATCAGGGTCCGGGTCGCGAAGAAATAGAGCGTCGACGAAACCACCGAGAGCAGGAGGCTGCGATGCAGGCAATCAGGCGGGTCATGGTAGTTGCCGGCGTGTTGTTCATCGTCTCGGCCTGGCCGTGTCTGGCGCAGGAGGCGTCCACGGCTGCGTCGCGCCCCACGCTCACTCCCGAGGAGATGGAGCGGTTTCTCGCCAACGGCGAGATCCTTGCGACGATCAGAGTGAGCAAGGGCGTCACGAAGGCCAGGCAGGTGCGGATGTCCGACGGGCGCCTGACGCACGACGCGCAGGTCCAGGACGTCGACGAGGCGAAAGCGATCTTCGAGGTCGACCCGAAGCACACCGAGGTGAACTTCAAAGACTCGTATCGCTACAACATCGCGGCCTATCGGCTCTCGCTGCTGCTTGGACTCGACAACGTGCCGATGTCCGTCGAACGGGTCGTCGAGCGCAAGCCGGCTGCCGTCACGTGGTGGCTCGACGACGTGATGATGGAAGAGGGCGATCGCAGGAAGAAGCAGACGTACGGACCGAACCCGGTGCGCTCGATCGCGTACCTGGGCGTCATGCAGGTGTTCGACGAGCTGATTCAGAACCGCGATCGCAATCTGGGCAACATGCTCTGGACGAAGGATTGGAAGCTCTGGATGATCGACCACACGCGCGCTTTCCGCACCGGCAAGGACCTGCTCAGCCCGAAGGCGCTGATGCGCTGCGAGCGCGCACTCTTCGACAAGATGAAGACGCTCACCGCCGCGCAGCTGACCGAGGTGATGGGGAAGAACCTGCTGAAGGACGAGATCGAGGCGATCATCGTGCGCCGCGACAAGATCGTCAAGTTGATCGAGAGCCGCATCGACGAGAACGGCGAGGCGAAGACGCTGTATACGCTGCAGTGATCGAGAGGCCCCACGCCTCAGGCCTCGGGCCCCAGGCCTTCAGGGTCGCAGATATTCTGTGGCCTGGTCCCTGAGGCCTTCCCGTTATTTCTTGGCGATCGACCGCAGGTAGTTCACCAAGTTCCAGATCTCCGGATCCTTGATGCGGTCGCCCCACGGCTCCATGCTGAGATCCGGCGGCACGCCGTTCTTGATCACCGAGAAGATCTCGCCGTCGGTCGACCCGCGCTTCCACTCCTTGTCGGTGAGATCCGGCGCCGGCGGACTGATGTCGCTGCCCGACCCTCCTTCCGCATTGGCGCCATGACACACCGCGCAGTATCGCGTGTAGGTCTGCTTGCCCGATGCAATCGATTCCGGCGTGGCGGCCACCGGGTTCGTGATCTTCGCCGCCTCCGGGTTTCCCTGAGCCGCGAGGATTGAGCTTCCAACCGCAGTTCCCAAGGCAACGAGCGCGGCGATGAGTGCGGCTGTCACGGGAGAGCACCGGGTCGCTGATGTATTCGGCATCCTGATATTCTGCACCGATCGCGGAGCTCGGCGAGCGTCGGCGATCGAAGGGACCATGCGGATTGGGGCGCACATGTCCGTGGCGGGTGGTCTCGCCAGGGCCGTCGATCGTGCGGTGCTTCATGGGTGTGAGGCGCTGCAGATCTTCACGAAGAACGCCAACCAGTGGCGCGCCAAGCCGATCGACCCGCTCCAGGTGCGTGCGTTCCGCACGCGGCTCGCCGAGACGACGATTGCGCCGGTGGTCTCTCACGCCAGCTATTTGATCAATCTCGCTACAGCGACGCCGTTGCTGCGTGATCAGTCGATCGCGGCGTTCGTCGACGAGCTCGACCGCGCCGACGCCCTCGGCCTGCTCGGGGTCGTCATCCATCCGGGGACGTGTACCAGCGGAACCGACGACGAGGGCCTTCGCCGGATCGGCGATGCGATCAGGCAGGCCTTCAAGGCGCGGCCGCGCCGCCGGACGATGGTGCTGCTGGAGCACACGGCGGGACAGGGACGCACGCTCGGGCACCGGTTCGAGCACCTGGCCGCGATCATCGAGCGCGTGGACGGCTCGAAGCGGATCGGCGTCTGCCTCGACACCTGCCATTTGATCGCGTCCGGCTACGACATCGTGTCCGACCAGGGCTATCGGGAGACGTTCGAGACGTTCGATCGCGTGGTCGGGTTCGACCGGCTGAAGGTATTTCACGGGAACGACTCGAAGAAGCCGTGTGCCAGCCGCGTCGATCGCCACGAGCACATCGGACGCGGGTGCCTCGGAACGGAGCCGTTCAGGCGGCTGCTGCACGACCCGCGCTTTTCACACCTGCCGATGCTGATCGAGACTGAGAAGACGTCGAGGACGACCAGGCCGGGAGATGTGACGGTGGACCCGCTCGACGCGATGAATCTGACCCTGCTTCGCACGCTGCGAAACGGTTAGCAGCGTCTTTTGGCCGCGCTCCGCGCGGCTATCCCGTTATGCGGGGCGCGTTGAGCAATGTTTCGCGTTCGGTGGCGCATAACGCGATAATCGCGTGATGGCACGACGGGTGTTGCTGAGCGTGTTTGGGGCCGTGTTCGTCCTGCAGAGCGTCTGGGCGCTCTCGATGCAGGCGCCCAAGGTGCCGCGGCCGCTGCGGAACGAGAGGGTCAAGGGCGACCTCTACATGATCTCGGGAGAGGGCGGGAACGTAGCGCTGTATGCCACGAGCGAAGGCGTCATCCTCGTCGACGACATGTTCGACCGCAATCACGCCGACATCCTCGCGCAGGTGAAGACGATCACAGAGCGGCCGTTGAAGTACGTCATCAACACGCATCAGCACGACGATCACGCCGGCGGTGATTTCAAGATGCTGCCAATCGCCGAGGTCATCGCGCACAAGAACGTGCGGGCCAATCTCACGCACATCAAGCAGCCGTACTACGAGGACACCCCCGGCACGCCGATCGGCCTGCCGCGGATCACGTTCACCGACGAACTCGACGTGCATCTCGGCGGCAAGGACGTGCAGGCGTATTACTTCGGGCGTGGCCACACGAGCGGAGATGCGGTGATCTACTTCCCCGAGCTGAGGACGATTCACACGGGTGATCTCTTCTTGTCGACGCGCGCGCCGGCCCGCGCGGACACGCCGCCCCGGCCGCCTGGCGTGCCGATCTACGTCGACTACGCGCAGGGAGGGAGCTTCTTCGACTGGTCGAGGACACTCGACGGCGTGCTGCGGCTCGACTTCGATACGATCATCCCAGGGCACGGCCCTGTCGTCGGGAAGGCCGACCTCGTCACGTTCAAGTCCGATCTCGAGGCGATGCGTTCGCGTCTGGCCGGTCTGGTTGCCAAGGGCAACAGCCGGGCGCAGATCGTCAAGACACTCGAGGACGATTACGGCTGGCGCTCGACCGGTTGTCCCGAGAGCCCGCCGACGGCTGGCTGCCTGCAGTATCAGCAGGTCGATTCCTTAATCGCAGAATTGCGGACAGGTAAATGATGATCACGAAACTCGCGGCCCAGGTCCTGTGCGTCTCGGTCTGTTTGACAGTTGTGGCTGTGGCGCAGGCGCCGCAGGGCGGTGGACGTGGCGGACGGGGACCGGCCGCCGGACAGACCGTTGAGAAGATCCGTCAGCTGAAGCCGAACCTCTACATGATAACCGGCGGAGGCGCGAACACGCTCGTTCGCGTCACGCCCGAAGGGCTGATCGTCGTCGACACTAAGAATCCTGGCGGAGACAACTTCACCCGTGTCATGGAGGAGATCCGATCCGTGGCGGCGCAGCCGGTGAAGTTCGTGCTGAACACGCATCACCATCCCGACCACGTCGGCAACAATCAGGCGTTCATCGATGCCGGGGCAACCGTGATCGGGCTCGAGGCGCTGAAGACGCGGATGGCGAGCGATCCCCGCACCAAGGACATTCCCGGGCCGCCGACACAGACGTTTGCGAAGGACTACGTCCTCAAGCTTGGCGGTGCAGAAGTGCACGCGCATGCGTTCGGGCGCGGCCACACCGGCGACGACACGATGGTGTACTTCCCGGACGCGAAGGTCGTGATGGTCAGCGACCAGATCACGAACGCCACGCCCATTGTCGACTTCGCCAACGGCGGCAGCGCCGTGGAGTGGACGCAGATCCTCGACGGTGTCCTGAAGCTCGACTTCGAGATGGCCATTCCCGGGCGCGGCGAGCCGAAGACCCGCGCCGAGGTCGAGGCGTTTCGTGCGCAATTCGCGTCGCTGATCAGTCGCGCCAGGGAAGCCGTGAAAGCGGGGGCGACTCGCGACACGCTCGCGTCCCAGGTCAAGACCGACGACCTGGGTTGGCAATTCAATCCTCAGTTCTTTGGCCAGCTCTTCGACGAGCTTGGTGCGAAGTGACTCGAAGGAGGCACGCGCCGTCTGTTCCGTACTTGAAGGGATATGTACAGGCTGCCTGATGTCTCACTGCTGAATCCCGTGCTCGACCTGGCGGTCGAGGTCGACGGGGCAATCGGCGGCACGGTGCAAGTGCTTTCCACTGAACGGCCGGAACTCCACATCGTGGCCCAGCGCGGTTTCCGCGCGCTGTTCCTCCAGCATTTCCGGGTGGGCACCGCCCACGACGGTTCTGCGTCGGGGCACGCGCTGCTGGATCGTCGGCGAATCGTCATCAGCGACATCAACCTCGACCCCGGCTACGCGCCGCACCGGGCGGCCGCGAGCGAAGCGGGTTACGAGGCCGTAATCGCGACGCCGCTCATCGGTCATGCCGGCGCCGTGGTCGGCGTGCTGAGCGTCTACTTCGCGCGGCCGCATCATCCCGCGGTGGAAGTGCTCGCGCGCCTCGATCTGCTCGGACTGCTCGCGGCTCGGATCATCGAGAGCAGCCGCCTGCGCACGAAGATCGAGGACGGTGCCATGGCGCGCGGGCTGCCGCTGCCCAGCTTGCCGGCGCCAGCCCTCCATGCGGCCGTCTCGACGCGCGAGATGCTGGCCATGCTGCGCGAACGCGGGATGGACATGGCCATGGGCGAGGCGATTGTCGGCGAATTCGACAGGCTGCTCCCCGAACTCAGGAAGTTCGCACGGATCTGGTGAATCCTGCGGTCACAGTGAGGAATCAGGAATCAGGAATCAGACCTGGGCTAGGTCGCAGGAATCAGCGGCCAGGCATCAGGCCTGATACCGCCTACCTGTTTCCTCGAGCCTGGACCAGAACTGATTCCTGATTCCAGATTCCTGATTCCTGCTAGGGCACTATCGCGCTGGTGAGCCCACCCGTCATCGATTCAGGCGAGATGTTGTTCTCCTGGCAGACGTATTCGAACAGCTGCAGCCCTTTCGACCACGCCAGCGTGTAGCCGCTGGTCCACGGCGCGGTGTAGGCGCCGGGATCGTCGATCGTGACCTCGTAATTGATCGTGTCGAAGTTGACGCGCGTGATCCGCTCGGTGAGATGCAGCTGTGTCGTGTGCGGAAGACCATCGCGGTTCATCCAGGCATCTTCACTGAATCCGACGGAGTCGATCACGAGCGTGTCGCCGTCCCACCGCCCGATCGAGTGTCCGAGATAACTCGGCACCAGCTGTTGTGGATGGGCGCGGCCGTCCATGTAGATGGTGCGATAGCTCTGCGCATTCGAGATGTTGAACACGTAGATGCGCCGGGTTTCCGGCAGCTCGACGATCTCGAGGCCATAGGGCGACATGAACTGGCGCGGCCCTCCCGCCGGCTTGCAGCGAGTGTAGGGCTCGCTGGCCAGGGCCAGGCTGTGCCGGTAGTTCGTGAGCGCGCGCGCCCACGGTTGGAGCGGCACCTGGTCGATATGCACGCGCGCGGTCTTCGTCGCGTCAGCCTGATACGACTTGGGGTTGACGACCAGATGCTCGTTGCGGCGCTCCCATAGTCCGATCTCGCCCGGAGGCGAGCCGAGATTGACGTGGCCATCCGGCCATCGCGGAGCAGGACGTGACGGTGTGTTTCCACGCGGTGGCGCTTGCGCGTTCACCGAAGGCGCCGAGATCAGCGGGACCATGAAGACGAGCGCCAGTATGATCGAGCGGCATCGCATGCGAGCAAGCTCCAGCAGGCGTCAGCGGCTGGGCCCCAGGCCCCAGCGAAACCGCATGATCGCACAGCTCCTCGTGTCACCGGTCATGCTCGCCATGGCAGCATGTGCGCAGCAACCCGCGCCGCCCGCGTCTGACTCCGCGGCGACGTCTGGGCCGCGAAGTTTCCCTCCGGTCGGCGTTGCGGTGTCAGACGATCAGGGCCGCTGGTGCGTGGAGTTCCCAGTCGATTCCACGCCTGGCAACGGCCAGCCGGTCAGCATCATCTTTCCGGGACCCTCACCGGTCGCGTCCATTCGCGCGCGCATCGGTGAGGCACAGCCCGATCAGTGCCATGCCGAGTTCCCTCAGCCGCGATGGGAGAACTACCGCGCGTATCGAGTGCAGCTCGACGCGCCCACCGCTGTTGGAGTGTCGACGGTCGCGCTGGCCGTGGCCGGCGATGCGCGATGGAGTCTCGAGAAGGGTGTGCTGCAGACCGAGCTCGACGGCGACGGCATTCCCGAACAGGCCAGACGCTGTGCGGCAGACGAGGGGGAGCACTTCACCATCTGGAGTGTCAGCCCGAAGGGCCAGGCTGTCCGCCGTGCGCACGAGTACTTCGACTGGGGAGCGAACGTCGATGCGACGTGCGGACCAGGGGAGGACGGCAGTTGATCGAAGTCACGCGACAGTGTAGGCCGGGCCTTTCAGGCCCGGCGTAACATAGTCCGTCGAAGGAGGGCACCGTGAAGTTTCAAGCGCTCATCGTTATCGCCGCCCTGGGTGCCGTGTCGTGTGAACGTGCCGACTCGGCGGACGCAACGGTGACTCAGAAACGACTCACCTATCCAGCTGCTCAAAAAGGGACGGTCGTCGAGGACTTCCACGGCACGAAGGTGCCCGATCCCTACCGATGGATGGAAGCGCTCGATTCGAAGGACGTCGCGGCGTGGATCGCGGCGGAGAACGCGGTGACCGAGCCGTATCTCAAATCGCTGGCGCTGCGCGATCCCCTGAACAAGCGGTTGACCGAGCTCTGGAATTACCCCCGGGTCGGCATCCCGATCTCCGAAGGCGGCAAGCTGTTCTACTCGCGCAACACCGGTCTACAGCGGCAGTCGGTCGTGTTCATGCGTGCCACCGTCGACGCACCGCCCGAGCTCGTGCTCGATCCGAACGCGATCTCCGAGGACGGCTCGGTCTCGGTCGCGCAGTGGCAGCCGTCGCCCGACGCGAAGCTGCTCGCCTACGGACTTGCGGAGGGCGGCGCCGACTGGAACACCATCCGCGTGCGCGACCTCACGACCGGCAAGGACCTGAACGACGAGGTCCGCTGGATGCGCTTCTCCGACATCAAATGGACCAACGACAGCAAAGGCTTCTTCTACTCGCGGTATCCCGAGCCGCCGAAGAACAAGGTCCTCGAAGCGGCACTCTCCGGCCAGGCGATCTACTACCACCGCGTCGGCACGCCACAGTCTCAGGACCGTCTCGTCTACGAACGCAAAGATCTTCCGACGTGGATCGTCAATGGGCTCGTCACCGAGGACGGCCGCTACCTGCTGGTCGTGATGTTTCCGGGATCGGGAAACCAGAATCGTCTCTACTACGCCGACCTCGGCGACCCGATGCGCCCGTCGATTGGCGCGCCGGTGAAGCCGGTGATCGAGACCGACGATGCGGAGTACGCGCCGTTCGGCAACGTCGGCTCAACCGTGTACCTCCGCTCGGACAAGGACGCCCCCAACCGGAAGGTGATCGCGGTTGATCTCAAGAATCCTGCGCCGGCCGGATGGAAGACGATCGTTCCGGAGCGCAAGGAGGCGATCGAAACCGTGGCGCTCATCGGCGGCCGCGTCGTCGCGCAATATCTCGTCGACGTGCAGAGCCGTCTGCAGCTGTTCGACCTGAAGGGCGCCGCTCAAGGCGAGATCCCGCTTCCGGGCACGGGAACCGTCGCGACGATTGCGGGTCGCGAGGACGAAGCCGAGATCCGTTATGTCTTCAGCTCGCCGCTGATGCCGTCAACGGTGTATCGATTCGATCCCTCGACGAAAGCTAGCGTGCCGTTCGAGCCGCCGAAGCTGCCGGTCGACACCAGCGCATTCGAAACGAAGGCGCTCTTCGCGCAATCGAAGGATGGCACGCGCGTTCCCTTCTTCGTGACCGCGAAGAAGAACCTGCCGCTCGACGGCAACAACCCGACGATGCTGTACGGTTATGGCGGGTTCTCGATCAGCACGCTGCCGACCTACCGCCAGGACATTCCGGCATGGCTCGAGCGCGGTGGCGTATGGGTGACCGCCAACATGCGAGGTGGCGCCGAGTACGGCGAGGCGTGGCACAAGGCGGGGATGCTCGAGAAGAAGCAGAACGTCTTCGACGATTTCATCGCCGTCGCGGAGCAGCTCATTCGCGACAAGTACACGTCTCCTGGCAAGCTCGGGATCATGGGTGGCTCGAACGGCGGTCTGCTGGTCGGCGCGGTGATGGAGCAGCGGCCCGAGCTGTTCGCCGTGGCGCTGCCCGCCGTCGGCGTGATGGACATGCTTCGCTACGATCAGTTCACGGGTGGGCGTCTGTGGGTGACGGAGTACGGATCGGCATCGAACCCGGCGCAGTTTCCGTTCCTGATCAAGTACTCCCCGGTGCAGAACCTCAAGCCGGGCACGTGCTATCCGGCGACGCTCATCACCACCGCGGATCACGACGACCGCGTCGTGCCAAGCCATTCGTTCAAGTTTGCGGCGGCGCTGCAGGTGGCGCAGGGGTGCAATAAACCCGCGCTCATTCGTGTCGAGGTGCAGGGCTCGCACGGATATCGTCCAACCGACAGGCTCATTGCCGAGCGCGCCGATCAGTGGGCATTCGCCGCGGCGAACGTGGGAATGAAGTAGGCCCCAGGGCACAGGTTGAAGCGCGCTACGGCATCGAGTCGATCGGCCATTCCGGTCCCGCCGAGTGGTGCCATGTCGCCATCTTCGTCGCTGGTGTGTCGCTCCTGGGAAGCGGATGGGTGCTCTCCACTCGTCGTGCGCGTCCCGAGCGGCGACTCGAAGGGTAGTTCCATCACTCGAGGCGACCGTTGGCGCCGAACGGGCCGGAGCGGTGATGACCTTCAAGCAGGGCGATCACTACACCGCGCTCTACACGGCCGTGCTCGAGAAGCGCGGACGCATCGAAGCCATCGCGCGACGCCACGGAGCGCGTTGGTAGCGACGTTACCTCGCCCGCGGTTCTCTCAGACTCCGGTGCGCCGTCACGGCTCTCACCGACTTGACGAATAGCTGGACGAGCTCGGATACCGGCTCCCGTCTGTACGCGAGGACGAGGTGGGCGTCGATGTGGGGCAATCGCGGTCTGACCGGCTTGAGTTGAATCGCGCGCGATCGTCCCTCTTGCAGGCCAGCCGGAACGAAACAGACTCCCAGGCCCGCGGCGACGAGCGTGCACGCAGTATAGAGATTGTCCACTTCGTGCACGACGTTCAGCGTGAACCCGACCTCGCGGCATGCGCCAATGATGGCGTCGAAGAAACGTGGTCCGAGGTGGCGCGCGAACATGATGTGCCGCTCCTTGGCCAACTCCTTCAGCGGGACGTACCGCCGCGCCGCGAGTGGATGTCTCCGCGGCAGCGCGATCACGATCGGCGAGTGTTGAACGGTCTCGGTCGCGAGTGCCGGCTGGTCGAGCGGGGCGACCACGAAACCGGCGTGAATTCGCCCCTCGGTCAGTGCCTCGATCTGCTGTGCGGTACTCATGTTGCGCAAGGCAACGCGCACCCCCGGATGCTGCGCGCCAAACCTGCGGAAGATGTCGATGAAGACTTGCGCGTCAGCAGGTCCGGCGACGCCGACAATCAGTTGACCGAGCTCGCCGAGGCGTCCGGCGATGCCGGAGGCGTGTTCGGCCTGCGCCAGAATCACCCGGGCCTCCTCGACGAACAGCTTCCCCGCCTCCGTGAGTTGAACCTGCCGTTTGGTACGGTGAAACAGTTTGACCCCTAACTCTTCCTCGAGCTGTCGAATCTGCTGGCTGAGTGGTGGCTGACTGATGTGGAGACGCTGTGCCGCCTGCCCGAAATGGAGCGTGTCAGCGACGGCAACGGCGTAACGGAAGTGCCGGAGTTCCATTCGCCCTCATACGCGACATGTCTTAATCCCGACGAAACATATATTTCACCGCTCTCGAGAGCCATAGTATATGTGGCCGGGCACGACTGTCGTTTCACGGAGGCGCCGATGAGAAGTCTGTTCCGCGTGGCAGGGGCTGCAGTTCTCGTTCTCATTCTTGTTCCGTCGGTCGCGCGGGCACAGGCTTCGATCACGGGTGTCGTGAAGGACGGATCGGGAGCCGTCCTGCCCGGAGTGACGGTCGAAGCGTCGAGCCCGGTCCTCATTGAAAAATTCCGCTCCGCTGTCACTGACGGCAGCGGACAGTACCGCATCGAAGACCTGCGGCCCGGGACCTACGTCGTCACCTTCAAGCTGACCGGCTTTTCGACGGTCGAGCGGCCGGGCATCGAGCTGACAGGATCGTTTGCGGCGAAAATCGACGCCGACCTCAAAGTCGGCGCCGTCGAGGAAACGATCACCGTCACCGGCGAATCGCCGATCGTCGACGTCGTCAACGCGAGGAAACAGTCCACGATTCCAAACGACGCGATCGCGGCGATTCCGACGGCGCGTCTCTATCACAGCATCGCCGCGGTCGTGCCGGGAATTTCCATGACGACCCAGGACGTCGGTGGCATTGCCGGGCCGACGACGGTCACGTTCAGCATGCGCGGCGGGCCGGGCAACGAGGGCCGATTGACGGTCGATGGGCTGTCGCTCGGCGCCTCACTCAACGGCACCGGTGTGTCGTACACCGTCGCCGACGTCGGCAACGCGCAGGAAATCGTCTTCACGACGGCAGGGCAGCTGGGCGAAGCCGAAGTGGCGGGTCCGGCGATGAACCTGGTGCCGCGTCAGGGAGGAAACCGGTACGCCGGCACGTTTTTCGCGAACGGAGCGCCGGGAGAATTTCAACAGAGCAACTCCGCGGACGCGATCGCGGCGGGGCTGACGGCGCCGCAGGAGCTGCTCAAGATCTGGGATGTCAACGGTGCGATCGGCGGGCCCTTGCGCCGGGACCGCCTCTGGTTTTTCGGCACCTATCGCTATCAGGGCAACCGCAAGACGGCGCCGAGCTTTTACAACGCCAACGAGAACGATCCCACCAAGTGGGTGTACGTGAGGTCGACGCGACAGGCGATCGATGATGGCACGTGGAAGAACGGCAACCTCCGTCTGACGTTGCAGGCGTCGCCGCGTAACAAGTTCAATTTCTATTGGGACGAGCAGTCGCTGTGCACGTCGTGTCTCGGCAGCACGGCGAGCGCAACGACGACGCCAGAGTCGCA